>Ga0214923_10008245_pt1 | contig 11164 bp, 16 predicted proteins | sample LL1510_MetaG_FD_177993 | JGI IMG/M metagenome (GOLD analysis project Ga0214923, IMG submission 177993) | Freshwater microbial communities from Lake Lanier, Atlanta, Georgia, United States - LL-1510 | ecosystem: Environmental > Aquatic > Freshwater > Lake | place: USA: Georgia | collected... | reverse complement strand
TGGATCCCGGGGTCGACCAGCGTCGACGGGTCGACGCCCCCCTCGATCGCCGTCACTTCCAGCTCGCCAGACCGTGCGGCCCGCTTGCCGACGCGGAGTGTGACACCCAGCCCCTCGACGCTCGCGCGGCCCTGTCCGTCTCGCACCGGCAGGCTGCCGTCACCAGACACCAACGCCTGCACTGCATTCAGCACGTGCGTCTTCCCGCTGCCGTTTCGGCCGCGGAGAATTACGACACCACCCCCTTTCGGGACTGGAAGCGTGCACCGCTTCACCGGGCCGACGTTTTCGAGAACGATCTCGCGATCGGACTGGGCCGGGAATGTCGGCACCAGCACCTTGGCTCCGGCGACTTCAATTTCGCGACCGTCCCGAACGACCACTTTTTGCTTCGACATGTATCTGTTCTCCGGTTTTAGTTGTGCAGATGTGCGTAGCGTAAAACGCGAGCTGAGGACGGCAGTCGCAGATCAATGTGGCCCCGCGCCGTCTCGCGTTCGGCCGTCATGGTGTATCAAACGAATTCGGGCAGGAATCGCACCTGCTGTGGGACTGCTCATTAGGCTTCCATCGTCGGTCGTCCCGGCTCGACGAATCTAGGCCACTGATGCCGCGTGTCACTGTCCACGCCGCCGAATTCACTGGCCATCGTGGCCACTACTCGACCATCCATCGGTCGAGACACCGCGCCGGCAGAATCGAACTGCCCACCCCGCATGTCGGCACAGGGCTGCACCAGCGGCACGGCAGGCTCAGCTACTTCTTGCCCGCGGGCTTCTTCTCGCTGGCAGCCTGAGTCGGCTGCTCAGCGGGCCGGGACGGGGCGTGCTCGACAGTGCCCATCAGGTCCGCGAGCGTCGGCCCTCCGTCGTCGTGCGGGTCCTGATTCTGGGCTGCCGGCCAGGTCGTTTCGGCCGGCAGCGGCTTGGTGTCTCCCAGCGCCTTGCCCTGCCCGCTCGTCAGTGCGTCGACTGTTGCAGCGGCCGCTCCACTCCCGGATCCAGCCGGCGCGACCGGCTCGAACCAGTCCGCGGCAGCCGACATGCCGTCGCGCATGCTGGCGTAAATCTTGCGCATCTGCACCATTTGGGCCGGGCGGATCGCTTCGACGCGACACTGAATCCGCTTCTCGATCTGGTCGCGTGTGACTCCCTTCTCGCGGAACGCTTCCAGCAGTTTCCGCTGGGCTTCTGGACCCACGTCGCACTTGGTGCGGAGAGTCTCTTCGCACTTCTGCACGGCCGCCTCCACCACGTCTCCGGGGATGACCCCGAGAATGCAGGCCCGCAGCCGCCGAGCACCGTTGTTCGCGACGTTCTCGTAGATGTCGCGCGGGTCCGTCAATGGCCGCGAACCGGTTTTTGTGTGCCGCACGTGCGGCACGTGGAACACCTTGCTGATCCGTGTGTTGGTTTCCAGGTCCCACGCGTAGGCCTCAACGGTCGAACCCTCTTCATCCTGCTCCAGTTCTCGAACGCCGACATCAAGATTGCCCCACTGCTGCGCAATTGCTTCGGCCAAGCGAATGCTCGGGCCGGTCACGTCTGACCCGCCTCGCGAGTAGGAGTACAGAGCCCCCTCCGCCAGGCTGGGCCGCGTGCACGCGTTCATGATCCGCTCCACGCTGTCGACCGTGTCGCGAGGGAACCTCTTGGCAATGGCCATTGCGGCCTGAACGGCAGCGACTCCGCGGTCCGAATCGGTCTTTGCCAGCGCCCCCCCACTGGGGCCGGACTGGCGTGAAGTTGGCATCAGGAACGACTCAGCGGTCGCACGGTTCTCACCCGACATGTGTGTGATCTCCCTACTCAGAGGACTTGGTGGTAAGTCGCCGCGACGCACAGGCGCGGCACGAAAGACAGTAGTTTTCTGGGCTGTTTGCACCGCCGGCAGACAGCGGCACGATGAACCCCAGCAGCGCGGTACGCTTGCTCAACTCGCACCGGCACATCGCACAGTGCGGGTCCATGTCCAGCATTCTGGCCAGCGGGCTGGCGTACGACTTGGCACGCGTCGCCGCCCTTACGATTGGCTGAGCCGATCCCGTATCGGAACCAGCCAGGTCCACAAACACCCGCTCCCGTTGGGCCACGTAACGGCATGTGCTGTAGTATCCGCACCAGCGCGGAGAGCACATCCACGAACTGGGATCGGCCGGCAGAAACACACCAGCCTCAATCGCAGCCGAAGCAGTGTTGATGCGATTGGCCAGCGCCGCGAAGTCGGCCGGCCCGCGAGTGGATTCCAGCATCACCCGCTTCGGGGTCTTGTTCTTGACCAAGACTTCGAGCCGAACAGTTTCGGCCAGATTGCCCGTCAGCACCTTGTGGGCTGCCGCGTAGAACGTGAGTTGCGGGCTGGCATCGGCCTCAGCCTGTGACTTCGCCTTGCCGGACGTCTTCAGGTCGACGACCCGGCCAGCGTCGTCCGCCATGTCCAGCACGCCGAGCATGTCGTGCGAGCCAGGCAGCTCGATCCGCACCATCTGCTCCACAAACCGAGGCTGGTACTCCGGGGCCACTTCCTCCGCGTAGAGCCGAGCCATTTCGGCCACACCGTCCCGGGCCACGTCCGGATGCTCGTCCTCCGGGCCGCGCTCATATCCGCGAGAGAGAGCGCGGTCGAACCCGTCCACCGACGCGTCGACAATGTCCTCCGCCGGCAGGTCGACGTGAGTGTCGATCTTCTGCCGGAAGTTGACTTCGGCACCGGCATGCACGCCAGTGCCGCTCAGCATTGCAATCCCGGGGGGAATCCGTTGCCCCTCGATGTACCTTCTCCGATACGCCTCCCCGCAGCGCGACATCATGTCGAGCTGCGAGGGGCTCAAGTGCTTCTTGCGATCAGACAAGGCAGAGCCCAGCGTCCTCGATCCGCTCGTGCTCAGCGACGACAGCGTCGTCGATTTCGTGCCTGTATTTGCGGCAGAAATCCTGCACGCAAATCGTCGCGAGATCGTCGGCGTCGATCTCGCACCAGACGGTGTTGCGGGACCCAGCGGATACCATCCCGCGGAATGCGACCCGCCCGCCAGTCACTTTGACGTGCGTTGCCGCGACGCACGTCCTCCGGTAATAGTCCTCCCACTGCTCCCAGTGGACTGTGACGTCGAACTCGATGCGACGATCGGCGTCCTCAATGGTTGTCTCGAAAACCCGCTTCGACATGCTGCTGCTCTCCGACAAGAGTAACTGATTGCCCCGACGACCTAATCATACATGAGTGTATGAAACAAGTCAACAGTTAGGAATCAGTTTTGTCGGAACTGCCGGGCCCGGATTCAAGCTCAGGGCGAGTGATTTGCACATCTTTCGGGGCCGCAATCCCGATCCGCACATTGCCGCCCCGAACATCAACGACGTGCACCTGAATGTCGTCTCCAACCTGCACGTACTCCCCGACCTTGCGTCCCAACACCAGCATGATTGTCTCCAAACCGCGGACCGAGTGAACCCGGCCCGGACCATGAACTTCTGCTGACGCAACCACTGCGTCGCCAGACGAAAAAAATGTCGCTGCGTGGATGCTCCCGGGTGCGACTCCCGGCCCAATGTGCGCCGTCTTTTGTGGGGTCCCCTCTCAAGGCGGGGCGCGGCGTTGGCGTTAACCGGCTCTCTGCGTGACCGGGCCGCCACGCCAGATACTTCGCCCGGAGGATACAGACCGGGTGGTTTTCCAGCTCTTCAGCGGCACTTCTTCTTGTTGCTCACTACCACGCTCAGCGCCGGGGGCTGGATTCGAACCAGCGTGCGAGGGGCATGAGCCCTCTGGCAGACCACTTGCCGACCCCGGGTCGTTGCCCCACGACGGAATCAACACCGCCGTGGGGCTTCCCACCAGGTTACTCCCTCAGTTCCCATTGCCGCCGTCCGTGGCGGGCATCCCTGCTAAATCCTGCGCGTGTGCACGGCTCGCCCTCTTGTCGGCCGCCACTCGCGCAATCCATTCCCGGATCACTTCCCCGCGCTGGAACACGCGGTTGCCGATCCGGTCGACGGGCATCCCTGCCTTGACGAGCCGATTCCATGCTCGTGTGCCAATCCCGTGGCGATCTCTGAGCAGCTCCTTCGTGTACGTCGCTCCATCGACAATCGGCTCGACCATCTTGGCCTGCTTCGGCGGCCTCCTGCGGCCCGCGACTCCGTTCGTTCGTGCGCTGCTCATTGCATGATTGTAGCAGTTGTGCGGCAGAACTGCAACACAAGTGCGGCAGAAAATACTGAACTGATTCGGAACTTTCGGCGATTCGCAGATTGACAGCAGTTTCGTTGCAGTTCGATACTTGATGCGTTGCTGCCACATGCCACACGGGATTCCCAGATGCGAGTCGCACGGAAGATCAAAGAGCTGATTCGAGTCAAGGACGCTCTCGCCAGGTCGTCGCAGGATGTCGCGACAGCGATCCAGACAATGGAATCAGCGGGAATGGAGACACTGCTGGTTCACGGCGACAACGTGATTCGCCGGCGGATCCCGGAGCTTTCCGGCTGGACAACGAAGCTTGCCGCCGAGGCGGAGGACCAGGCTCGGGCCCGGCTGGACGGTGTGCTGAGCGCCGCCGAGGCGACGAAGATCCGGTCCGACAAGCAGGCCGCACGCCTCCGCGCGGCGAAGAAACCCAAGCTGCATCGCCCATCGTGAACACCGAGCGGCAGTTGATCGTCATCATGGGGATGGGGCTGGGGGTGGGCGTGTTCGTCACGTGCGTGATGTTCACCGGGCATTGGACCGTCTCGACAATTCTGGCGCTCGTCACTTGGGTCGCGATCTGCGGGGCGGCCCGCACAGTCGACTGATGTGCCCTCGCCGCCGACAGACCGCTCCGCGCGTGTTGCTGCTCCGCAAGGCGGGCCGCAAATACTGGTACATGCGCTGCCGCAACAGCCAGACCGGGGAAGAGCTCACCAGGTCGACCGGAACGGCAGTCAGACGAGAGGCGGAGCGTGAGGCAGCCCGCTGGGAGGAGGAGCTGGCGAGCTCCGTGGTGAGGCCCGACGGGTCACTCCCGTGGGCGGAGTTCCGCGTGCGATATCTTCGGCAGTCGCTGAGCGGGCTGGCGCAGGCCACCGAAAACAAGGCGTCAACAATCCTCGATTCGGTCGACACGCTCATGCGGCCTCAGACACTGGCGGGGGTCACTTCGGCTCGCGTGGCCCAGTGGCTCGCGGAGCTTCGGGCAGGGGGGCGTGCCGAGTCGACCATCAACAGCTACGCGAAGCATCTGCACGCGGCACTTCGGTTCGCCGTTGACCTGGGATACCTGCACGAGATCCCGAAATTCCCCGTCGTGAAACGCGCCAAGACGGGCCAGAAGGCCCGCCTGATGAAAGGGCGTCCAATCACTGAGGCGGAGTTCGCGGCGATGCTGGGGGCCATTCCGAGCGTTGTGGGACCAGCCCGGGCGGCCGGCTGGGAGTTCTACTTGCGTTCGCTCTGGCTTTCGGGGCTGCGATTGGACGAATCGCTGGGGCTCACGTGGGACTCACTCTCAGGGATGCGGGTCGACATGGATGGCCCCTTCCCGCTGTTTCGCGTGCCGGCCGAATCAGAGAAGGGCCACCGCGACCGGCTGTTGCCGATGGCCCCGGAGTTCGCGGAGTTCCTCAGGCAGGTCCCGTCCGACAGACGCCAGGGACTGGTGTTCGATTTGCCTCGACAGCGAGAACGAGACTCGCGGCCGCACCCGACCAGCGTATCCCGGGTCGTGACGCAGATTGGCCAGGCCGCCGGCGTGATCGTCGCGCAGTCAAACCGCCGCGGGACCAACGGCGAACGCCTCCAGAAATACGCATCCGCGCACGACTTGAGAAGGTCGTTCGGAACGCGTTGGGCGAAGCGAGTGCTGCCTCAAATCCTGCAGGTTCTGATGAGGCACGAACGCATCGAGACGACGCTCAGGTACTACGTCGAGCTCGACGCGGACGAGACCTGCCGGATCCTCTGGGATGCCCACGCAGCAGCGCAGGGCATAACAGGGGACTCGGGAGGGGACACAGCGTCGCGGGGCCGTAGCTCAATCGGTTAGAGCAGGGGACTCATAATCCCCCCGGCCCCACGCAGATCCATCACAGTTTCATCACGACAGCGGCATTTCTGGGGCATTTCGCTGGGCCACCGGGGCCTGTGTCACCCGCCGCTGGGCGGCTTCGGGGGACACTTCGGGAGACTCGGGTTGAAATGGCCGCCACTCGCGATAGACCACTCCCGAGCCTCTCCCTTGCGCGTACTGCCAGCCCAGCGCCGGGTCCTCTCCCTGCCACACGACTTTGCCTCCGTCGACCACCACCACCTGCCGCCCACTTGCCTTGTACTTGCTCATCTGTCGTCCCTATCAATTGGGACCTGCCGACCAGGGAGGATCCTACTTCTCCCCTTGGTTCCGGGGGCCGGCTTCCGCGTCCGGACGACTGCCGGACTGTACAGGACAACAGTATACGGGCAGTCGGACCCGAATCAAGCGTCCCTGTCGATCAGCGGCTTCCCGCCGTGGATGACGTTCAGCGGCCACTGCGGGCGTGGCGATGTGCCCCGTCGCTCGCTCTGCGGCCGCAGCGTGACCAAGCACGCGTCAATCGCGATCGTGTAGACGTCCGCAGGGACATACCCGGTGAGAATGTCGCCCAACACCTCCGTGAGGTTGGCGCGGCCCCCAGAGAGCTTTGGAGCGACTGTCACCAGATCGCAATGCGCCTGCCTCGCCAACATCCGAACGTCTTGCGGGAGCTGCGCCCGGGCCCATGCCAGCAAATCGCCGCGTTCTTCCGGGTCGCTGCTGGCGGGGATCGGCAGTGCCAGAATGATCGGCTGGCCGTTGACCAGCAGTGCCTTCCTCTGGGCGTTGGACAAGTGGTACAGGGGCATCAGACAGTCTCCCATGCTTCGCTGAATTCGCGGTGCTTGAACATCTCTGCGAGGCCAGTCACCTGCCTCAATCGCAGCACTTCGTCTGCATCCATGCCCAGCTCTTTCGCAATGCGTTCCTCGCTCCAATTGCGTCGCGTGAGCTCCATCACGATCTGCGACATCGCTTCCACCCCGTGCTTTCCGCGGGCCCGGTTGTGGCGAATCGTGGACGCGATGCGGTTGTTTCGCTCTTCTCGGTCGGGGCGGATTGTGGTGACAGGCAGCCGGCCCTTCACCCGCGTTCGGATGCTCTCGCACTCCTTCCCCACTCGCCCTCGGTGGAACCCGTCGACGGTCGTTCGGGTCGCGCCCTCCGGGAAGGTGACGATCGGCTGCGTGTACCCGTCCGCCTCGATTGAAAGCCTCAGGAGCTCCATCTCGGGGGGCGCGACAGTGTTTGGGTTGTAGTCGTTGGCGGTCACCTCTTCGGACCGTACCCACAGCACGCAGTCCACTGGCTCGCCACTCATCGGGCTCACCGCGTGCAGGGCCAGCCGGATCTGGTTGATTGCATCGATCCGGTCCTGTTCTTCCAGTTCGGCCAGCAGCCCGAACTGCGTCGTGCACTCGCGCACGACTTGCGTCACTCGCTCTTCTGGCATGGCTTCTCCGCGTATTTCCAGCTTCCCCTGGTTGACTTCAAAACGAATCCCCGCTGTTCGAAATGGGGCCACCGAGAGGCCCGGCAGCACACCAGGATTGTGGATGGCTGTTGTTTCTCGATCCACTTTTCGCGTGCCACGCACAGCGCCGCGTGCACGCCTTTTTTGCGGCTTTCCTTCACGACATACGCGTTGTCGATCCAGATGCCCTTGTCTGTCACCCGGGCACAGCAGCAGCCCAGGACCACAGGTCCTTCGTGGGCTACCCACCACATAGTGCGGACGTCGCTGAACATCGCCCCGCCGAGCTCCTTGTGGACCTCTCTCGACGTGACAATGGGGCCAATCATCGGCCACAGTTTGGCTTCCGTGTGCGGCAGTTGGTCAATCGTGAATTTCACATGATCCCCCACTTGTTGCGGCGTATCTTCATGAGCTGCATGTACTTCTCGTACGCGGCGGACTTCGTCGCGCTAAACGAGAGCGAGTAACACCAGTAGTCGTTCCGGAGCAGGCACCGACACACCCTCCGCCAACTTGGGATGTCCTTCCCCCCGGTATCCCCGTCAGCGTGGTCGGGGATGTCACCGAGGTACCCGAGGGCCCCCGTGCAGTAGTTGACGTACCTGGCGATCTTGGTCCGGTAATGCTCAGCCGTGGGGCCGGGCATCGTGTCCAGCAGGAATCTGGCGTAGCTCTTCCACGTGTGGCCCTTCGGCAGGTCGATCCGCTGATTGCCGAGGATGTTGCCCCGCTCTTTGGCGTAGAGGCTCCCCGAGTTGACCCCCGCGACCCGCTGGACAATGCGCGTCCACGTCTTCGGCTCGACCAAGTGGTAGAGCCACAGCCCCTTCCGTTGCTCGTCCCCGTAGGGCTCGCAGATGCGCTGCTGGTGGATCGACAAGCCGGCCTTGTGCATCAGGTCGTAGAGCCTGTTGTACGGCTTCCCGGAGCGGCCGAAATACGTCCAGACGTCTTCGGTCTTCCAATCGTAGATCGGGTACGCGTTGTACGCGTGCTGACCCAGCCAGGTCGTCCAGCAGCGGTCCTGCCAGCGAGACTTGATGCGGCGAAATGACCGAAACCGGTTGAGCGACTCGTCCGACCGAATCCCCACGAAACAGGCCACTGGCTGGCCTTGCCCATACCAGTGCGAGACCGCCGGCACGAACTCCTCGAAAGTCATCAGGCCGCGGTAAAACGAGGGCGGATTGTCGCTCGTCATCGTGGCCTGTTCCGGGATCTGCCGCACCCAGATGGCACGCTTTTCCGGCTGCCAGCAGATCCACTCTGGCTCGTGCTGGCTGCAGGCGTTCGTGGTCTTCAGGGGCAGGCAGGACCAAAGCACCTCGACGTTGTCGCGATACATTTCCAGGCACTCGGCGACGTGGGCAATCGTCAATTGGTACTGGGCTTCCCAATCCACAAACAGCACGCCCACCTTCCTGCCGCGGGCGACTGCCTCTTCCATCACCAGATGGAGCATCGCCGCCGAATCCTTCCCCCCACTGAAGCTGACGTAAATGCGGGGAAACGCATCGAACACGGTGGCGATCCGCTGGCGTGCGGCGGTCAGCACGTCCATCCCGAGGTTGACCTTCAGGAGTGACTGCTGCTTCCGCTTCCTTGCCGCAGGCATGCGATCACCTCCTTCCGGCTTATGCGTCGGATAGACTGGTTTTCGACGCGAAAAAAGAACCTGTTTCCGACCGGACGAGGGTAGGCCAGCTCGACTTCTTGGGCCTCATAGAGGCCCGCCGGCAACTGCCAGTACACCCACACTCCCCGCCGAAACCGCTTGTCGGCCTTGCGGTAGTCCTTCTTGCCCCGCAGGAACTGGCGTCGGAACTCGTACTGCGGGCAGAGCCCGAGGATCTGCGCCACCCACGGGATTGGCGTGCGGATGGCGGCCGGGTATCGCACCCCGGTGTACTTCTCCCGGTCGATGTCGTCCTGGGCCATGTCGTCCCGGACGGCCTCCAACCCGAACCCGAACAGCATCCCAGGCTGCGGTGGCTTGTATCCTGCACACTCGCGCAGGAGTGACTCCCACTCCGCCTCCAATGCGGGAATGTCTTCCACCCTCTTCGGAGGGTCGCACCCAAGCCGCTGGGCGAGGTGGTCCGCGTACCGCAGTAGCATCTCCACGGCCAGCACGTGCTTGCACCGTGGTGACTGGTCCGGGCAGTTGCACACCCCGCGACTGACGCGGTAGTGCCGATGGCCGCTGCTGGATTGGACCAGGAATCCGTCCTTTTCGGACCCAGTGACCATCCCGCTGGAAGCGACCTGGATCGCTCGCTCCATGCGGTCCGGTATCCGGATCGACTCGGGTGACATCAGTCTGGCCTGGGCCAGCATTCCCTCTTGCTCTGACACTGTACCTCCATGGGGCCCGCGGGACTCGCGGGGAAAAATCAGCCGACGGCGCGGAAAGCGATCGCAACGCAGGAGTTTCCTGCTCCAATGGGGCCGCGCCGGCGGCTTCGGAATGTTAAACAACACTGCCGGATGTCTGCAATCCGGCAGCGACTCAGGGGAATGTCGATAGCGGCTTCGGTGCCCCGAAGTCGTCCCACCAGTTGCGGCCGGTCTCGGCCCGATACTTGTCAACCGTGGCTGCGTCCGGCCCGAGCCAGCGGTGCGGTGCATTTGGGACGCCCAGCAGGACCGCCCTGCCTGATGCCCCGTAGCGTCCAGTCGGTACTGGGTAGGTCGCCACCCGAACCGGCGGAGAAGCTGCTGCCGCGTCAGCAACCACGCTGATCACGGGCCGTTCACGTGGCACTCGCTGCCGCTGGGGATGCGGAGTTCGGGCCGCTGTCGCGGCCATCACCGCCGGCAGCGACAGCGCCGCCAAGGTCAGAAATCGAATCGCAATCACTTTTACTCTCCGGGTTGGGCTTCCCAATGGGGTTGATGTTAGGCCGACTCCCTTCGATGGTAATCGGCCCTCGCAACCAAGTACACCTCGCCCCACGCCCGGGCGTCCTCGCCGGTCGCGCCACCGGCGATCTGGTCGGCAGCCAGCTTCGCCCGCCAACGCGGCGGGACCAGTTCCGTGACGCAGAACACAGGTCCATCTGCCCGGCGTGCCCCCAGGTCCCCGTTGGCTTCCGGGACCCACACGATATTCCAGCTCCCGGCTTCGGCCCATGCCCGCTCGATTGCTGCGGTTGTCGCCTCTCCGACCGGGCTGGTTTTCTTGGGGTAACACTTGAGAGCGGGATGCCGCTCTCCGCATCCCTTGGTCTCGATTGGGTCGTCTGACCCGCCGACTCCGGAAATCTCGGCGGCGAGCACCGCCCAGATCTCGACGTTGTCGACCATGTAGTCGGAGCGGCCCCCTCGGGCTGCCCAAACATACGCGATGACGTCGTCCCAGACCTGCTCCCTCCGGAGTTCGGCGCGGCGTGCGGCCCACCGATGGGCGACGTCGCGGGCGGCCTCAGCGGGCACACCGCGGGCCACCAGGATCGATATCGCGTCTGACAGACGCATGCACTCACCCGGGTCGTCCGGGCGGGGCGGCGCTTCGACCATCAGCTTCTGCGGCGACAAGAGGGGGACCAGCCACTCCGGCAGCCCTCGCACAGCCTGGGGGCATCCCAGCCAGGTCGTTCCAGCCCAGAAGTGGGCCACCCCGGCCCCCCCCCGCC
>Ga0214923_10008244_pt1 | contig 11165 bp, 5 predicted proteins | sample LL1510_MetaG_FD_177993 | JGI IMG/M metagenome (GOLD analysis project Ga0214923, IMG submission 177993) | Freshwater microbial communities from Lake Lanier, Atlanta, Georgia, United States - LL-1510 | ecosystem: Environmental > Aquatic > Freshwater > Lake | place: USA: Georgia | collected 2015-10-15 | reverse complement strand
CTTCCATATATAAGAATAACAAAGAAGTATATGTTTTTTTTTTCATTTTTTAAAATATTTTTTCATACTATTTTGTTTTAGGATAAAATATATTTTTTATATATAATATAAAAGAAAATCAAAATATAACTTTTAAAAGCTTTTTACTAACAGTTAAAATATCATACATATTATATATAAATTTTAATATTTAGTCATTATATAAGAATTATATTCTTCTAAATATTCAAATTCAGGCCAAATTAAATTTAAATCTGTTTTGCTTATCTTCATAAAATATAATTATCCACATATTTTCATTTAATAATGTTGAAATATATTAATAGATGTTCTATTTAATTATTCATTTAACACTTAATCATCTTCGTTTAATAATTTTATCTCATATTTTTCGTATATTTATTATAATTGTTTTTATTAATCTATGTTTATATTATATTTTTCATTAAATATTTTTTATATATTTTTCATTTCATGTAATATATTAATTTACATATATAATTATTATTAAAAAGGCTATAAATAAATTGGATATTTATGTTGAATTTTATATTAAAAGAAAAAAGCTAATTTTTATAAATTATATATGGCTAAATTATTTGATAAATAACATTTTCAATTAACTACTATTTTAATATCAATTGCACTAATAATATTAATATATGGATATCTTAGATTATAAGTTTGTTAAATGTAAGACCCTTTAGTAAATAGTTTTTATATTGGAGATTATACATGTAGAATATTTAATTATTGGTCAGTTTCACATTTTTTAACTGGTTTTATATTAGCTTATTTTTACCCAAATAAATGGTTTTTCATATTCTTTTGTATGTTATTATGGGAATTATTCGAAGAATTCCATGATCATTTACCATTTATGAAAAAATTTTTAAATTAGGTTTCAAAAGATTAAATGGGAGCCCTTGAATAAAGAGAAAAAACAAAATGGTTATATAGTGAATATACGGATATACCAGTAAATGCTTTTGGAATTTTATGTGGAGTTATGCTTTACAAATTTACAAAAGAATTTTTATGATTATATATGAAAAAAATATTATTTATATTGTTTTTATTAGCATTTTTTTTTATTACTATTTAAGTCATTTTATATTTTTACCCTAGATATTTTTTTGAATTATTTAGAAAATTCGCCGAATATAAATTTCCTAGTTTTATAATTAAAATGTAAATATAAATATTTAATTTTATTTATAATGTTGATTAATCAGAAAATATAGATCAATAATATAATAATTTATAAGAATATATGACTAGAAATATAAAATAAAGAAAAATTGATGAAGGTTAATATAATATTTGTTCGCCATGTGATTCTTTAATTGTAAATATAACAAAAATATAAAAAGATTAATAATATTTAGATTTTAATATAAAAAATATAAAATATAATATAAATGAATTTTTATAATATCCAGATTATAGATATTATATTATTAATTCTGATACTAATTTATATTAATATATTTTTTATATGAGTCCTAGTAATTATCATAGATTTCACGCTCCAATAGATTTTAAATTAGAAGAAATATCTCATATACATGGAAAAAGAGATATAGTAAATGTAAAATATATAAAAGATGGTTTATATGAAAAAAATGAAAGAAAATTATTGTTTGGTAAATATATTAATCATAATAATAAAGTTTGTAGAATAATTATTGGGTTAGTCGGCGCTTATTTAGTTGGATCAATAAAAATAAATGTAAAAGAAGGAGATTATTGTTAAAAAGGTTAAGAAATAGGATAATTTTAATTTGGGAGTTCAATAATTTTAATATTTGAAAATGATGAAGTTTAAAGTAAATTTAATAAGAATTAATTTATTAATTATGGGCAAAATATTTATATATGAATAAAATATTAATTATAATTATAGTTATATTGATAATAATATTAGGAATTTTATTGACTGTTTATTTAATTAAAAATAAAATAAATAATAGTATTTAATAAACATAAAAAATAAATTTTAGATAATAATAATAAGGATAATAAGGATAATAAGGATAATAAGGATAATAATAATAAGGATAATAAACAAATCCAAATTAAAATTTTTCTAATGATTTACGTGGATATGCTTAAAATATAATATAAGAATTAATACAAAATATATAAAAGATAAAAATGAAATTTAATTCGGGGTCAAATGAGCATAAAATAGCAGATAATTATATATCCGCCTTATAATAAATATAATAAAATATCAGTAAAATTACATTATAAGAATTTAGAAAAGAAATTGATAAAAAAAATAATAAAACAGATGATTAAATAAAATAAATGGCCGATTAAGTAAAAAATTTATTATTAAAGGTAAATAAAAATTATACTGAATAATAAATAAAAGATTTAATAGATTAAGCAGAATAAATTATAAAAGATTTTTAAAAATGATCAATTATCAAATATGTCATATTTTTCATTAATAGATAAGAAATAAAATTTTTTTATATCTAAATTCATTATTTATTAATAGTTTTATTGTATAAATTCTAATATATTTTAATTTAAAATAATATTTTATCTTAAATGATTTTATTAATTGCAATTATTATTTTCTTCATTTTTTTTATTACAATCTTATTAAAAACAATTATCTTGTATAAAAATAAATATTAATGTAATATTTTACATATTTAAACTATTTAATAATTTTTATATATTTTTTATAGATAATTTATTTGTATTATAATGTTCTTATATAACTAATGGCCCGTTTTGGCCGATTATATTTATATCCATTTATGAAAAAATAGAATTATCTGTTTTCAATTGATTTTATTTAAATGTTTATATTATTTAATTAGTTTATTCATCAGATATATTTTTAATATAATGATCTATTATTTATTTGTTATTTTCGTCTATATTATCTATCTTTTTTATATAATATATTGTTTTATAATGTAAAATTTATAAATTTATATCAAAATTTATTAAATCCAATAAATCAGATATTTTATTTTAATATTTATACATATATAATAAGAAAATTACATAAAATAAAATAAAAAATAAAATAAAAATAATTTTCGTTTATTCGTTTTTACTACTTTTAGGGTAGGAAAATACAATAAAACTGATATGAGTTTTCATATATACTCTATATCAGTTAATGTAAATTTATATATCAGTTTTATATGAAACTGTTAGTCTTAAAAAGGCCTCTCGTATATTAACCCTTGAATATATTTATTGTTATATTTTATAAAAATACATAAAAACATGAGATGAAAAAAATTAAAAAAAAATGATATATATTCACCCTTCATATATATGCAAGAATAATAATAGGAAGAAAGAAAATAGGAAATATAATAAAATGATTTTGAATTAATATAATAATAGTACTTTTTATAATGGTATTTAGAAAATGATAAATAGACTCCTTAAATATTAATAGATATATTCAAAAATAGAACTAATAATTAATAAATTTACATAGATTTCGATGTTGTAAAAAAAACATTAGGTTTTTCTAGAAATGAAAAATTAAGAGAATCTTTATAAAGTGTTATCATAAATGAATAAAGTGACTTACACCCTAGGGTGTAAAACACTTTAATAAAAACTCCTATCTAAAATTAATAAAATTAAATTTCATTTGAAGCATTCAAATAATTAACATTAAAAAGAGATACATTATAATCTGACTAAAACACAAAAGATAACGTTTAAAACTTAAAAAATTATTTAAATTTAATGGATAATTTAAATATAAAATATATTAATTACACAAAATAATATAACTTATCTACTAATAATATTTAAAAAATATTTTGCAATAAAAATTTAATGAATCTTTCTAAAGATTGGATTCCTGATTTAGATTTTTAAGAATAATTAAAAATTTTTGAAGAGGAAAATAAAGATGATTTTGATAATATTTCTTAGGCAAATAACGATGATAATATATCATAATAATCAAATAAAACGGAATTTTGTTTAAATAAAATATAAAAAATGAATATAGGAAAAACTTTATAAGAAAATCTATCAGATATGTAATAAATATATAAATAATCTCTTAAAATGGGATTAAATAGTATTTATGTAAAAGATTCTAAAACAATTTATGAAATTCTTAATGATAAAACATATTAAGATAACGTTTAAAAAAATGAAAAGAAACACGATGCAATTATTGAAAAAACAACAGAAATTTCCAATAATTTTTTATAAGTATTAGATAATAATGATGTAAATGGATGTATTTAATATTTATTTACTAAAAAAATAAAAATAGATTAAAATACAACATTAGAATAAAAAGCAAAATTATTAGGAGTATATGCAAAATATTAATTTGAAGGGGTAAATTATGATAATATCGAATAAAAAAGAAATAAAATTATATCAAGTAAATAAAAATATTATAAAACTAGAAAATTTTGGATAATATAATAATAGAAAGATAAGAAAGAATAATTATAATAAAAATTATAAGAATTATAATAAAAACATAATGAAATATTAGAATAAAACAATATAAAATTATTATCATAAAACAAATAAGAGCAAAAAGAAGAGCAAGAATAATAAGACTTAAAATAAGATGATATTTTAATACAAAACATGACTGAATAAGAATATGTATAAAATTAAATAAAAAAATTTGATGACAAAATAAATTTCATTAAAAAATGTCCCAATGGAATAATTTATATGTCGAAATAAGGATATGGTTTCAAAATGAATTTTAAAGATTAAATAAAACGTTATAAAGATTATAAATTGACGGCTATTATAATAGGAAATAAAAAAACTGAATCAAAATTTAAAAATATCGTCACTAAATATTCTGGTAATATAAAAAAAAGTATAGATTCAAAAGATACGGAATATATTTATGGAAATGGTTTAGATTTATCTTAAATTATATAAGAATATTTAAAAGAAGGAATTAATATACTAAATATAAATATAAATATGCCAAATAATAAATAATTAGAAATAGAAAAAGAAAAAACAAAATAATTACAATTATAAAATTTAAAAGATTTATTTGAAAAAAAATTATTAACATATGAATAATATTCTTATGAATTGAAATAAATAACATTTCTTAAATGATTTTTACTACTTTTCAGCTAGATATTTTAATATAAACTCCTATTAGTTTCATAGAGAACTCATTATAAGTTTATTATGAAACACATTAGAGTTTTATATGAAACTGTTAGTCTTAAAAAGCCCTCTCGTATAATAACCCTATATCAACAATTATTACATAAACACTTAAAATTTAACTAATTATCTTTTATATATCTTCTTATACATTCATGATATTTTTCTTAACATTTATTTTCTTTTTATAAATAAGCAAACGCAAAACAATCACAATTTTCATTATTATGTTCATCTGATAAACAAACAAAATCATCGTCATATTAATTGCAAATACATTCATGATAAAAAGATTTACATTCCCAATCTATAATATTTTCATATATTTTTAAACAAACACATTTATGTTTATTAGAAAAACATGTTTTTTAATTTTCACAATAACACACATTATTTTAAATAAATTTCAAATCTTTTTATTTTTATTCATATATAATCTCTTAATTATCATATTTTATCTCTTAATTTAATATCGGGCTAAAATCTTCCCATTATTCCTACATATATACAAAAATTGAAAAATTATTTTTATTTATTAAAAAAATAATTATATAAATGGATAAAATAAATAGTGAAGTTATAGAAAATTTAGAATAATCTAAATATAAAGATCAATTAGTAGAATAATATATTTAGATATTGAATAATAATTATTGTTTAAGTAAAATATCATAAGAATATATATATTTCTATAATGATCTATATGGATAATAAAAAATAGTTGAAGAAATAATAAATTTATAATAAAATGGTAAATATATTGATTTAGATTAAATGATAATAAATAAAAGATTAATTTTTGAAATAGTTAATAATTTTATAGATAAATATAATTTAACTATATATTTATCCGGATTATTCATGTAAAATAAAACAGAAAATACATAATTTAATAAAACAGATAATATTTTTAAATTTTCTTATGTTAATTACTAAATTTAATAAAATTAAAATTTATTTACAGATTTAACATTATCAATAAGACTTAATAGAGTTTTTCAAATAGATCCAAAACCAATTTAATTTCCTAATGTATTAGTTGATTTGAATTGTTTTTAAATTGAATATTGTTTAATTTAATAATATTTAGAAAAATAAAATAATCTTAGATATTTAACATTAAATAGTATAGATATTGGTGGTAAATTCATAGTTCCATAAAATATTTTATAACTTACTTGTAATAGATGTAATATATAATAAATTCAACTAAATGATAAATTAAAAAAATTATAATGTAAATATAATGAATTATAAGAAATAATTTTTAATGATTAGTTATAAAAAGCAGATATTCAATTTAATAAAATAAGATAAATAAAAATAAGTAACAATTTATAAAAATTAATATGTAATAATAATAAAATATAATAAATATGCACAGAATAGATAAATACCAGTTTAAAATATTTGAATATATCGGGAAATAATATAATTATTTTAAATTTGAGCATTTATATTAATTTATAAAAAGTTATATCGAACGATTCGTAAATTTAATTTGTAATTTTTAATGAATAATTAATTTAACTATAATGTGATGATAATAATATAGAATAATTATATGGAATACCTAAAACTTTAAAATTTATGTCTTTAAGAGATAATAAAATATAAAATATAGATAATATATAATAATAAAACGTAAATACTAAAATAATTATTTGATTCAGTCATCGAAAATATTATCAACTATCATTATGATATTACTTTATTAATTTATGTATAAATTTTTAGGAATTTAATTTGAATTCATTTTTTAAACAACAATTGCATATTCTTAATATTATTATTTAAGATATATTAAATATTATAACAATTCTTTTTTATTTAATTATATTAATTAGCCATTAAAATATACGTTCATATATAAAATATTTTTTGTTTTATTTTGTTTACAAATGGGGCAATTTTTATATTATTATTCTTATAAATTATCAAAACATTTAATATCTATATAATGTACACCACAAAAACTTTAAACTTATTTATTATATAATTCTTCTAAACAAATTGAGCATATTTCTATTTTATCTTTGGTGTACAATATTTTTTAATATTTATTTTTATTTATAAAATTTATTTCATTTATATAATTTTTTTAATACAAATAAATGGAAATAAAATAAAAAAAATCACATAATGAACATACTATAAATTACGTTAAAAATTTATAATTAATTTATAGATAAAATATTTTATAATACATATACCTATAATAATAAATTATTTATATGTATTTGTAAATATAAAAAGCAATTTTTTACATAAAAATACTGATATAAATAATCTTATCATTATAATTTAAATTTTTATTAGATAGAAAAACCTCATAACTTCTTTACACTTTAGAATAAATAATTACTGGATTTCTATTATTAACATCTAAAAATGGATTTAGTTTATTTTAAAAAATAGTCCCATTATTACTATTAAATTAAATATATATTACTATAATCAAAGATATAATTTTTTCTATTAATAGACTTATTTATATTATTGAAAAAAGAATTTCATCTTATATGTAATAAATAAATAAATAATCAATAAAAATTCCTATTATTCTAGTTAATACTTAAAATATTTTTAAATTATTAATAAATTTTTTAAATATAGGAATAATTTCATAAAATTATATATTATTTGTATTCACATTATTTAATTGATATACTTTTTTTTCTATTTTATTTTTAAGTAATGTAGATAACATATATAAAATATTCTAATAAGTATTATTTTATTTTGTATTTTTTAAAAAAAAATTATAAAAAAAATAAAAAAATAAATAAATGAAAATATAAACAAATAAAAAAAAGTGTAATAATCATATATCTTCTAAATTATTAATGAAAACGTTGTAATTATATTTAATATTTTTATTTTTTACAAATATTCCATATGTTCCTATCATTTATATCATTTAGTTATATAAATCAGATACGTCATTATTTTTGTTTATATTATCTATAATCAAATATAATATTTACAATAATTCTAATAATATTTCGGTTTATTAAAGAGGTATTTATTATTCATTAATTAATTTAGATATATAAAATAAATGTTTCAATGTTATATTTATTTATATTTTATCTTATAATATGAAATATATTTGTTCTATTATCCTTATAAAAATTTCTTTCATATCTTTACTATTGTTTTATTTCATTTCTATATGTATTGAATTATATTGTTATTAATTTAAATAATCATAATAAATTTCATTTTTTTTAATATTTTTTTCTATATTTTTGTTATTAATTTATTATTTATACCATTATTATAAAAATACTTATGTTTATTAAGATTATTTTGATTAAACAGATTATAGCGTAAATTATGTTTTATCTTAGGGGTTTTAGATAATTTTTTTTTTATTTTTCTTTTTTGTTTATTGGTTATCATCTTTAAATAATTCTTCTATTATTTATTATCTTTTTTTTTCATTTTATTATAAAATTTTATTATATTATTTTTTCATATAATTAAAAGTAATTTCATCATAATAATTTTTATTTTAATCATCAATTATAGTTATATCATGTGTTAAATGGAAATTTTTTATTTAAAAATAATTATTTTTTTAATATTTAAGAGCAAATTCTATTAATTGAATACTTTTACTATATTATCTTAAATTTTCATTAATATTGAATTTTTTCATTAAAATTTACACTTAATATTCATGAAATAATAATTATTAAAATATATATTTATGAATCACATCATCTACACCAAATATTTAATCATATTCATTTGGTTTAATTTTTAATCTAAACATTTCTGATGTTAAAGTATTATAAACAGATAAAGGAGATTTTTAATATTAAAATATTATATCTATATCTTTAAAATAACCACACTTTAAATTTTTTGAAATTTAATTATTTTTTAAAAAATATAATGCTAAAATAGATTTAATACAATATACTAAAGGCCAAAAAGCAAAATATGCACATTAATGTATATCAAATTCACATTAATTTAATTTTTCTATCATTTTTTCCGGGTCATCTTTTAAAAGATATACCTATTTTAAAAAAAAATGTATTTTATCCATATTTTCATATCCTAAATTAATTTATTAATAATTTATATCGGGATTTTATTTTTTTAACAAATATGTATCAAATATTAAATTTCCTAATATAATATCTACATTTTAGTTTTATCCTATAGCATATCCACTAGGATCTTATAAAGCTATATATAAATTTTTTTTTTCAAATTTTTCAATGAAAACTATTTCTTATGATTCATCTGATGTAAATAATTAATCTCCTGTTTATGTAAAATTATCGGGGTCATATAAACCATTTTAATAAAAATTTGTATATTTTGGATTTATAATATCATTGCTATAATAATCTATTTTTATTTGTATTATATTTATGAATTATTTATATTTTTTTATTTAATTAAAATATAAATTGTTTTAATAAACACATTTAATATTTTTTTTATTATTTTTCAATTTATTTATATCTAATTTTAAATATTATGATGGAATATTTAAATATTCCGCTATAAGTCCGAATAAAACTATAATAGTTTAATAAAAAATATTATTTTTATCAATTAATTCTAATTTTATTTTATCAAAATTTTAATCTAATAATATTTAAAATATAAATAATAATTTTATTAAATAAATATCAATTTTATATTTATATTTTGTAAATTTATTACCATTTGCGCTTTTTAAAAATTTTATTTATTTCGGGGTCAAATAATTAGATGATTTTTCGATATCTATTATTTTAGGCAAATATTTAAATATGTATTAACTATGGAAATAAACCATTTAATCAAAAATATAAGATCTTGTATTATAATCATTAATTCTTTTAGTTAATATTGTTATTCTATAAACAAAATTATTTAAAAATTTATCCAAGAAAATTTCTTGTTCTTAATCTTATATTAATTATTACATAAAATCCTATTATTTTTAAATTTATTCAACGGTTAATTTTTTTTTAATTATATTATCTTAATCATTATTTTTAAATAATTCTATATATTATTGTATCTTATCTTAACTTATAATTATTTATTATATCATATATAACAAAAAAACATTCATATAATTTTTTTTTCAATTTTAAAAAATATAAAAAACATATAAAAAACATATATTAAGAATATTTTTTTATATATGTAGTAATAATAATTATTAGTAAGAAAATTAAATAAAGAAGCCATAATTCCTAAAAGAGCACATAAAAATGATGCTGGACTTGATTTATGTTCTATAGATAATTATATAATACCAAAAAAAGATTAAATTTTAGTAAAAACAGGTCTTTCGATAATTTTACCAAAAAATACATATGGTAGAATAGCTCCTAGATCTGGATTAGCTTTAAAAAATAAAATAGATGTTATGGGTGGTGTTATAGATGAAAATTATAGAGGGGAAATAGGAATAATACTATTTAATCATTCTGATATTCATTTTGAAGTAAAATAAGGGGATAGAATAGCATAATTAATAGTATAACACGTATATTATCCTGAAATATTAGAAATATAATAATGGAATGAAGAAACTGAAAGAAATAGTGGTGGATTTGGGTCATCTGGAATAAACTGAAAACATATGTTTTTTTTAAATGAATTTATTATATATGTAGGATGTTTTATATTATATTTAAACTTCTTTATCACCAATAATATTAGTAATTTTAGGATATTCTATTGCAATATATGCTTAAAATTAATAAAAAGAACATAATTAAACGCTGAAATATTTATGGTTGTATTTTTTTGTATAATGTATTTTAATAATCTTTAATAATATAATTTAATATAGGCAGATCAAAAAGCTATTAAAAGTTATATTTCTATAATTTTAACAGTTTTTCTCGTTTCTGCTGGATAGAAGATATAAATCTTCTATGTTTTTTCATTATATTATAGTTATATTAAATATATTTTTAGCAGAATTTAAATCTCTATCAAACTTATTTTTACAATTATCACATTCATATATTCTACTTTTA
>Ga0214923_10008243_pt1 | contig 11167 bp, 9 predicted proteins | sample LL1510_MetaG_FD_177993 | JGI IMG/M metagenome (GOLD analysis project Ga0214923, IMG submission 177993) | Freshwater microbial communities from Lake Lanier, Atlanta, Georgia, United States - LL-1510 | ecosystem: Environmental > Aquatic > Freshwater > Lake | place: USA: Georgia | collected 2015-10-15 | reverse complement strand
GCGTGGGCGCTGGGACGACGTTGATCGCCAGGATCGTCGTGGCCAGGACGTGCGGCCAGAGGATCACCCACCACCGCCAGAGGCTCGCGAGCGTCTCTTCCATGGCCGGCACTCTACCCTCCGGCGCCGCGGTCAGAACACGTTCGGCACGAAGCGGCCGCCGCGGCAGCGCTTCAGGTGGTCGAGCGCCGCCACCTGCCCGGTCGTCTCGAGGGCGTCGCGATAGACGGGATCGTGAAATCCCTCGATGTCGATGCTGCCGCGCCAGCCCGCCATGCGCAGGGTCGAGATCAGGTCGGTCCAGTTCGTGTCGCCGAAGCCGGGCGTGCGGTGAAAGGCCCAGGGCACGCCGCCGCGGATGCCGTGCGTGCGGACGACGTCCCAGAGCAGGGTCGCGTCCTTGCCGTGGATGTGCCAGATCCGGTGGGCCCAGCGCCGCAGCTGCGGCAGCGGATCGACGAGGCTCATCAGCTGATGGCACGGCTCCCACTCGAGGCCCAGCACGGGGCTCGTCACCTCCGCGAACATCGCCTCCCAGGCCTGCGGGGCGAAGGCGATGTTGTGGTCGCCGCTCTCCCACGTGCCGCGCTGTTCGCAGTTTTCAATCGCCAGCCGCACCCCGTGACCCTCCGCACGGGCGGCCAGCGGCCGAAACACCTCGCCGAACCGGCCGAACGACTCGGGCACCGGCCGCCCGGGCACGCGGCCCGCGAACCCCGCCACGATGTCGCAGCCGAAGGCCGCGGCCGCGTCGATGAGCCGCTCCCAGTCGTTCACCGTCTCGGGGCTCGTGAGCGGATTGCCGTAGACGCCGATCGCGCTCACGCATGGCGGCGGATCGTGCTCCGCCACGGGATGACGATCGAGCACGGTTCGCACGGCGGCAGCCAGGGCCCGCACGTCGACCGAGCCCACGGAGCGTCCGAACACGATCTGGAACGACTCGAAGCCCAGCCCGAGCAGCTGCCGGATCACCTCCGGCGTCCGCTCGTGGGCGGGCACGACCGTGCCGATGCGGATGTCACCGTGGAAGCTGCTCATGAGGCGTCAGATTACACTGCACGAATGCGGCTTCTGAGTTGGAATATCCACAAGGGGATCGGCGGCCGCGACCGGCGGTATTCGCTCGGGCGGATCATCGACTGCATCGCCGCGGAGAATCCTGACATCGTCTGCCTCCAGGAGGTCGATCGGCTGGTGCGGCGGAGCCGGTTTGACGACCAGCCGCGGCTGCTGGCCCGCGCGCTCCGCTTCCACTCGGTGTTTCAACAGAATGTGCCCGTCGGCGCGGGGTCCTACGGCAACCTCGTGCTCACCCGCTGGCCGGTGGCGAGCCGGCACAGGATCACGCTCCGGCAAGGCCGCCGCAAACCCCGCGGCGCCCAGCTCGTCGTGGTCGATTCACCGGAGGGCCAGCTGCATCTCGTGCACACGCATCTGGGGCTTGCCGAGCGGGAGCGGCGCTGGCAGGTGGAGCGGCTCCTCGGCCACATGCTGTTTCGCTCGGCCGACCTGCATCCAACTCTTGTGGTGGGCGACTTCAACGACTGGCGCGACACCCTGGCCCCGCAACTGACGGCGTTCGGCTTCCGGCAGATCACGAGCCCGGCCGGCCGGTTTCGCACGTTTCCCGCCTGGCTCGCGATCGGCGCGCTCGACAAGGCATTTGCCCGCGGGCCGATCGCCGTGCGGCACGCCCGCGTCGTGCGCACGAGCCTCGCGAAGGTGGCGAGCGACCACCTGCCGGTCGTGGTCGACTTCCAGCTTCACGCGACGGCTCGGCATCCTGCCGACCGTCGCTAGGCGGGCCTCCGCCCGCTGGTGGTGACCCGGTCCTCCGGACCTAGCGCGTAGCGGGGCGCCTCCGTGTAGGACAGGCTTCAGCCTGTCACCAGTGACTCCCCGGCCGCCGCGATCGTGGCCTCGATGTCGGCGTCGGTGTGGGCGGCCGAAAAGAACAACGCCTCGTATTGACTGCACGGCAGGTAGACGCCCCGGGCGATCATGTTCCAGAAAAACCCGGCGTAGCGGGCCGTGTCGGAGAGGCTGGCCGTCTGCCATCCCGTCACCGGCACGATCTCCGGCCCCGTCTGGAAGAACATCGTCATCATGCTCCCCACGCGGGCCACCCACGCGGGCACGCCGGCCGCCGCGGCCGCGGCGCGGAAGCCCTGCTCGAGGCGGGCCCCGTGCCGCTCGAGGCGGGCATAGGGCGGGCTGTCGCGGAGCTCCTCGAGCGTGGCGGTGCCGGCGGCGACGGCCAGCGGGTTGCCCGCGAGCGTGCCGGCCTGAAACACCCTGCCCGCCGGGAGCACGTGGTCCATCACGTCGCGGCGGCCACCGTAGGCGCCGAGCGGGAGACCGCCACCCACGATCTTGCCGAGCGTCGTCAGGTCGGGCGTCACGCCGAGCAGCTCCTGCGCGCCGCCGTAGGCCAGTCGGAATCCCGTCATCACCTCATCGAATACGAGCAGCGCCCCGTGGGCGAGCGTGAGCTTCCGCGCCGCCTCGAGAAATTCCCGTGTCGGCTTCACGAGGCCCATGTTGCCCACGACCGGCTCCATCAACACCGCCGCGATGGCCCGCCCCTCCGCCTGGAAAGCCCGCTCGAGCGACTCGGGATCGTTGTATTCGAGCACGATGGTGTCGGCCGCCGTGCCGGCGGTGATCCCGGGCGAATTGGGCACGCCGAGCGTGGCGGCCGACGAGCCCGCCGCGACGAGGAGGCTATCGACATGGCCGTGGTAGTTGCCGGCAAACTTGATGATCTTGTCGCGGCCGGTGAACCCGCGAGCCAGCCGCACCGCGCTCATCGCCGCCTCGGTGCCGCTGCTCACCATCCGCACCTTCTCGACGCTCGGCACCGCGGCGATGATCAATTCGGCGAGGTGACTCTCCGCCTCGGTCGGAGCGCCGTAGCTCGTGCCCTTGGCGAGCATCTCCTCGATCGCGGCCACGACCCGCGGATGGCGGTGGCCGAGGATCATCGGCCCCCACGAGCCGATGTAGTCGAGATACACGTGGCCGTCGATGTCGGTGAGCCGCTGCCCCAGGGCGCTGGCGAAGAAGAGCGGCTCGCCGCCGACGCCGCCGAAGGCGCGGGCGGGAGAATTCACACCGCCGGGAATGAGCTCCTTCGCACGGGCGAAGGCGGCGTGGCTGCGGGGACGGGGGATGGGCGTCATGGTGAGGCGAGCATGTCCTTGGCGGCGGTGACGGAGGCGGCGGCGTGGGGCCGCGTGCCGTAGAGATCGATCACGCTTTCGAGCAGGGCGCGGCGGCGGCCGAGCAGCGTCTCCTGCTGGCCGCCGACGGTGCGGGCGGCTTCCGCGGCGTACGCGTCGGCCTGGCGAAAAATCTCGGTGATGCGCCGGGCGTCCTCGGCCTGCTCCCGGACCGCGAGCGGGGCGAGCCGCTGCAGTTGCCGGCGGGCGAGGTCGATCCACAGCGTCGGATCGTCCGCGAGCTGCCCGGCCGCGGCCGGCGGCCTGGGCCCGGCGGCCTCGTGGACCGCGATCAGCGCCTCGAGCGCATCGCGGCAGGCCGACGGGCTCTCCTCCTCGCGGTCCATCGCGGCCCGGTAATCCCGCTCGAGCAACGTGGGCGTCCGCCCGCCGCGCAGCCGCAGCCGCGCCCGCTTTTCCAGGCTGTCGAGCGCCAGCGAGCGGGACAGGCCCCGCACCCGTTCCGCCCGCGGATCGTCCGCAAACCGCTCCAGAAACCGATCGATATCGTCCCGCGCATCCCGCAGATCTCCCCCGTCTGCGGCCGCCTCGATCCGCGCATGCAGGTCGTCGGCCGAGGGCGGCCTGAGGAGCAGATAGCCGGCGACCGAGAACGCGGCGAGCATGACGAGTGCGGCACCCGCCTGCCACCGCTGTTCGATCGTCCGGTCGCGGGCCGCACGGTCATGAGCCTGGCGGTCGAGCTCGGCGATCGTCGTGAACCGGGTGCGCGGGGCGGTGTCGACGACGGTTGCCGCGGCCGCTCCCGTGGGACGACCGGTGGCGGCCCCCCCGGCGGCCTGCTTGGTGGCGTTGCCGGCGACGGCTCCGGTGGCCGCGCTCGTCGGGCTGTCGAATCGGGGTGCGCGGGTGTTCGGGTCGGAGTGGAGACTCGCGGCGTCGGTGAGGGCGTACAAATCCACCGCGGGCCGCGGGCTTGCCCCGCCCGGCAACGGCAGTTCCGTGAGCGGCCCCATGTCGGCCGCGGGTTCGTCGGGCGGGTAGAGCGTCTCGATCGCCGTGAGCAGCCTGCCGAGGGCGAGGGCGCTGGCCGGCCGGCGGGCAGGATCCTTGGAGAGCAGCCGCTCGATGAGCTGGTCCAGCTCCGGTGGCACGCCCTCGACGCGGGAGGAGACGGGCGGCGGCGGCTCGACCTGCCGTCGGCGGATGACGTCGACCACCGCCGCGCCGGTGAATGGAGGCCTGCCGGCGAGCATCGCGAACATCACGAGCCCCAGCGCGTAGAGATCGACGCGATGATCGACCGGCCCGCCTGCGGCCTGCTCCGGCGCCATGTATTCGGCCGTGCCCACGACGTTGCCGAGGGCCGTGTGGGTCGGCCCCCCGAACAATTTCGCGATCCCGAAGTCGGCCAGCTTCACGCGGCTGCCGAGATCGGCGGCCTCATCGCCATCGGCCACCAGGATGTTCGCCGGCTTGAGGTCGCGGTGCACCACGCCGTGGTCGTGCGCCGACTTGAGGGCCCGCGTCACCGCCAGCGCCACGCTGACGGTCTCCCGCCAGCTGAATCGCCGGCCGCCGCGGAGCGCCTGCTCGAGGCTCTGGCCCGGCACGAGCTCCATGGCGAAGTACGGCTGGTCGTCCTGCTCGCCGAATGCGAGCAGCCGCACGATGCCCGGATGCCGCAGGTTTTTCAGGGTCTCGATCTCGGCGTCGAACCGCTTTCGCAGGCCGATGTCGTCGGCGAGATGGGAGGCGAGCACCTTGACCGCGACCCGCAATCCGATCTCGTCGGTGGCTTCGTAAACGGCGCCCATGCCGCCGCGGCCCAGACGAGCGCCGATCGTGTAGGGACCCAGTTGCGCCGGTTGCATGCCTGGAAGTGTATCCTGCCTCCATGACAGGCCCCCACACCCCTGCGGCGACGCCCCACGGCACCACGACCACGCTCCTCCGGTCGGGCAACCAGGCCCGCGGCCTGGCCCGCTATTGCATCGACTTCCTCGCGACGCCAGAGCCGATCGGAACGGCCACCCGCGATCTGCTGGAGAGGTTCCATCTCGACAGCGTCGGCTGCGGCGTGTCGGCGCTGGCAATGGGGGCCAACGCGCCCACGGTCCTGCGCCGCGAGGCCCTCGGTTCACCCCCGGCCGTCGGCTCGAGGGGTGGCGTCTGCTTCGGCGATCCGCGGCCCTGCGCGGTCGAGAAGGCCGTGGCGGCAAACGCCTCGGCCGTGCGCGAGTGGGACTCCAACGGAACCAACTTCGGCTCCGACGCCGCCAAGGGCCGCACGGCCGGCGAGTTTGGCCACAACGATTACTACCCCGTCGCACTGGCCGCCGCCCGCGAGGCCGGGCTCGACGGCGCCGGGGCGCTCCGCGTGATGCTCCTCGTCGACGAGATCCGCGGCCGGTTGGCGGAGGTCTTCGCCCTCCGCAGATACGCGATCGACCACGTGCATCATGGTGCGGTCGCGAGCGCGGCGGCCTACGCCGCGGCCCGCGGCGGCACGGAAGACCAGATCGAGTCGGCGATCGGGATGGTCGTGGCCCACTACGTGCCCTTCCGCGCGATCCGCGCCGGCCACCAGCTTTCCGATTCGAAAGGGGCTTCGGCAGCCCTGGCGGCCGAGGCGGCGGTGAAGAGCGCCGAGCGGGCCCTCGCCGGCTTCGTGGGCCCGCGCGACGTGTTTCGCAATCCGCTGGCGATCTATCGGCTCAACGAGCCCTGCCCCGCGGGCGAGAGCCCGTTTGACCTCGAGCTCGGCGTGAGTGGCGACGCCTTCGCGATCCACTCGATGCATTTCAAGCTCGGGCTCTACGAGCACCAGTCGGCCGGGGCCCTGCAGGCGCTCGTAGACTTGTTCGCGTCCCGGCCTGCCCTCGCCGGGGATCTCGATGCGATCCGCCGGATTCGCGTCGCGATCTACGAGCCCGCCTATTCGATCATCGCCGATCCGGCGAAGCGCACGCCCGCCACGCGGCAGTCCGCCGATCATTCGCTCCCCTTCATTCTCGCGAAGACGCTCCTCAAGGCCCGCGCGGCCCACGCCCGCGGCGAACTCCCCGGCTGGGAGTCGCTGATGCTCCTGCCCGGGGATTATTCCGATGCCGCGCTCCGCGATCCGGCGATCGCGCGGCTCATCGAGCGGATGGAGATCGTGCATGGCGGGCGGGAGTACGACGCCAAGTATCCCGAGGGGATTCCCACGAGCGTGACGCTCGACCACGCCACGCTCGGCGCGGTTGGTGGCGGGCTCGTCCTGGTTCCGCTCGGCCATGCCCGGTCGGATGCCGCCCGGACGGCGGCGGTGGTCGATCTCAAATTCGACCGGCTCGTGGCCGGCGCGGTCGACGATCCGGCCGCGCTTCGCCGCCGCGTGAGCCTCGCCGGCAAAACCGCGGCCGAGGTTGCCGAACTTTACGCCTTCCCCATCCGATGCGCCACGACCTGAGCGGCGTGCTCGCCGTCGACAAGCCCGCGGGAACGACATCACGGCGTGTCGTCGATGCCGTCGCGAGGGCCCTGGGCACGAAGGCCGTCGGCCACGCGGGCACGCTCGACCCGCTGGCCACGGGAGCCGTCGTCGTCTGCGTCGGCCATGCCACGAGGCTCGTGGACTTCGTTCATCAGCTGCCGAAGCATTACGCGGCGACGTTTTTGCTCGGTCGCTCGAGCCCCTCCGACGACCTGGAGACGCCCGTCACGGATGAGGAGAATCCGCGGCGGCCCTCGCATGCGGAGATCGAGGCGGGTCTGCCGCCGCTGCGCGGCGGGATTTTGCAGCGGCCCTGCGACTACTCCGCCGTGCACGTGGCCGGGAGGCGGGCCTACGCGCTTGCGAGGAAGGGCCGCGAGGTCGTGCTCACCGCCAAGCCGGTGCGGATCGACCGGCTGGAGATCACGGCCTACGAGTGGCCGTGGCTGAGCCTCGAGATCGAATGCTCATCCGGCACGTTCGTGAGGGCGCTCGGCCGCGACCTCGCGGCCGCCCTCGGCACGACGGCCGTGATGGCGGCGCTCGTCCGCACGGCCGTGGGGCCGTTTTCAATCGCCGGCAGCCTGCCCCTCGCGGCGATCGACCCGGCCGCGGCCCGGGCCGCCTTGCTGCCGCCGCTCGCGGCCGTCGCCCATCTGCCGCGGCTGGATCTCGACGGCACCACCCTGGCGCTGGCGATCCGGGGCGACCTGCTCGACTGCGGCGTGGCATCCCCCGCCCTCGCGGCCTGCGACGGGAGCGGAGCCCTCGTCGGCATCCTACGGCGCCACCAAACCGGCCGCCATCGGCTCAAGCCCAACTTCCACGGCGCGGGTTGATGCCCTGGGCTACGGCGCCGTCTTGATCGCCCCGGCGATCCGCTCCGCGATCGCGTCCGCCGGCGCCGCAACGTCGATCGTGATCGCGTGCTCGTCGGCCCCGGGCCTTTCGAGCGTGGCGAGCTGGCTCTCGAGGAGGCCGGGCGGCATGAAGTGGCCTCGCCGCGCGGCGAGCCTGGCGGCGAGGAGGTCGCGGCCGCCGTCGAGGTGCACAAGCACGACGCCTGGCCGCGCGAGCCCCAGCCGGTCGCGATGGCGGCGGGCGAGGGCCGAGCAGGCGACGACGGCCCCCGTGCCGTCGTCCAGGCGGCCGCCGATCTCCGCGGCCAGCCGGTCGAGCCAGGGCCAGCGATCCAGATCGGTGAGCGGCGTGCCGGCCCGCATCTTCGCCACGTTCGCCGACGGATGAAAAGCGTCGCCATCGAGGAAGTCGCACCCCAGCCGGGCGGCGAGCCGCCGGCCGACCTCCGTTTTTCCGGAGCCGCACACGCCCATCAGCACGACGACCGGTCGCATTTCGGAAACCCCTTGCCTGGCCCGGGCGGCTGCGGTCTGCTAACGCCCATGAAGATCACGAAGCTGACGACGTTCATCGTGCCTCCGCGCTGGTGCTTCCTCAAGGTGGAGACCGACGCCGGCATCAGCGGCTGGGGCGAGCCGGTGCTCGAAGGCCGGGCCCACACGGTGGCCGCGGCCGTCGACGAACTGGCCGACTACGTCGTCGGCAAGGATCCCGCCCGGATCGAGGACCATTGGACGGTCATGTATCGCGGCGGCTTCTACCGCGGCGGCCCGATCCACATGAGCGCTCTGGCCGGCATCGACCAGGCGCTGTGGGACATCAAGGGCAAGGCCCTGGGCGTGCCCGTGCATCAGTTGCTCGGTGGACGGGTGCGCGATCGGATCCGCGTCTACTCCTGGATCGGCGGCGACCGGCCCGCCGAGACGGCCGCGCAGGCCCGGGAGCGGGCCGACCGCGGTTTCACGGCGATCAAGATGAACGCCTGCGAGGAGCTGCAGTTCGTCGACACGGCCGACAAGGTCGACCGCGTGATCGCCAACGTGGCGGCGATTCGCGAGAGCCTCGGCCCGCACTTCGGGATCGGCGTCGACTTCCACGGCCGCGTGCATCGGCCGATGGCCAAGGTGCTCGCGAAGGAGCTCGAGCCCTTTCGCCTCATGTTCATCGAGGAGCCGGTGCTCAGCGAGCATGCCGAGGCGCTCGCCGAGATCGCACCGCTCACGAGCGCCCCGATCGCGCTCGGCGAGCGGCTCTGCTCGCGCTGGGACTTCAAGCCGATCCTCGAGGCCGGTCACGTCGACATCATCCAGCCCGACCCGTCGCACGCCGGCGGGATCACGGAGACGCGGAAAATCGCGGCCATGGCCGAGGCCTACGACGTGGCCGTGGCGTTTCACTGCCCGCTGGGGCCGATCGCGCTCGCGGCGAACCTCCAGCTCGATGCCGTGTGTTACAACGCCTTCATCCAGGAGCAGAGCCTCGGGATCCACTACAACCAGGGGAACGATTTGCTCGACTACATCGTCGACCCCGGCGTGTTCTCCTATGCGGACGGATTCGTGAAGGTCCCCGACGGCCCGGGCCTCGGGATCGAAGTCAACGAGGCGTATGTCCGTGAAAGGGCGGCCGTCGGCCACCGCTGGCGGTCTCCCATCTGGCGACACGCCGACGGCAGTTTCGCCGAGTGGTGAAAAGGTGCCAGCCACCAAATTTGGAGAAGCTACGCAATCATGAGTTACCCAAAGTGCCCGGATTTGGTGGCTGGCACCTTTTTCCTCGGCCTGCTGGCGTTCGCGGTGTGGCCTGTCGCCCGGGCCGATCACTGGCCGCAGTGGCGGGGGCCGAGAAACGACGGGATCTCGGCCGAGCGCGGGATCCCCGAGGATTGGTCGAAGACGAAGCACGTGGCCTGGCGGACGCCGCTTCCGGGCCGCGCTGGCGCGACGCCCTGTGTGTGGGGCGGGCGGATCTTTGTCACGAGCAACGAGGGCGACGACCTCGTGCTGCTCTGCATCAGCACGAAGGATGGGGCCATCCTCTGGAAGCAAAAAGTGGGCGGTGGCAACCAGGACGCCCGGGCCGGCGAAGGCAACTCGGCCTCCCCCTCCCCCTGCACCGACGGCGGGCATGTGTGGGTGTTCTTCGGCACCGGCATCCTCGCCTGCTACACGGTCGACGGCGTCGAGGTGTGGAAGACCGACGTCAACGAACGGTTCGGGAAGATCGACATCCAGTTCGGCATGACGAGCACGCCCGTCCTCGACGGCGATGCGATCTATCTGCAGCTGATCCACGGCGCGATGAAACTCGACGACGACACCCGCACCGGCAAGGTGGTCCGGCTCGACAAGCAGACCGGGAAGACCGTGTGGGAGGTGGATCGGGTCACGAACGCCCAGTTCGAGTGCAAGCATTCCTACGCCTCGCCGTTCGTCTATCGCCACGGCGGCCGCGAGTTTCTCGTGGTCCACGGGGCCGACTGCATCACGGGCCACGCCCTCGCCGACGGCAAGGAACTCTGGCGGTTCGGCGGACTCAACGGCCCCTCCGGCACGAATCCCAAGCCGCATGACCAGACGTTTCGCTTCGTCGCCTCGCCCGCCTGCGCCCCCGGCACGATCATCGTGCCCACGTGCAAGGGCGGGCCGACGGTGGCCCTCCACGTGGGCGACGACCTCGCCGGCGACTGCACGGGCAAGGCGGCGGTGGTGAAGTGGGTCAACCCGCTCACGCCCGACGTGAGCATCCCGCTGGTGGCCGACGGCCTCGTCTACCTCCTTCACAAGGATGGCAAGCTGCAGTGCGTGGATCTCGAGACGGGAAACGACGTGTACCTGGAGCGCACCCACACGGGCCAGCACCGCACGAGCCCGCTCCTCGCCGCCGGCCGGATCTACTACGGCTCCAACGACGGCTGGGTGACGGTGGTGCGGGCCGGTCGGCAGTTCGAACGGCTCGCTGCGGTGGACTTCGGCGGTGAGGCCATCACGGCCTCGCTCGTCGTCGCGGACGGCGTGCTCTACGTGCGGTCCTACGACGCTCTCTACGCCATCAAAGGCGAGTGACACCCCTGCCACGGTCTCAGATGATCATCCCGGGAAGATCCTCGTGCATGTCGATGGCAATCCACGTGATCGGCCTGCTCGCTGTTCTCGCCGTTGCACCCGTGTGCTCCGCCGAGCCACCGGCCGATCGCTTCGCGCTCCCGGCCGTGGAAGTCGGCTTGCCCGGCGAAGGTGCTCTGCGGCGCTATGAAGGCTACGTGATCGGCTGGAAGACCCTGCGCGAGGCGTGGTCTCGGAGGCACGACCGCGATCGCGGGGCCGTCGTGTTCCTCGGCGACTCGATCACGCAGGGCTGGGGCGACGATTTCCGCGGCCAATTCCCCGGGATGAAGGCCGCGAACCGTGGGATCGGCGGCGACACGACCCGCGGCATGCTGATCCGCCTCGCCGACGACGTGCTCGCCCTCGATCCGGCGGCGATCGTGATCCTCGCCGGCACAAACGACATCGACGTGGGGATCGAGCCCGAGGCGATCGCGCGCAACGTCGGCCGGATCATCGCCGCCATCAAAGAGCACGACGGCCGCTCCGGGCGGACGACGCCGATCGTGCTCTGCCGCGTGTTCCCCAGTTCGGCC
>Ga0214923_10008242_pt1 | contig 11168 bp, 10 predicted proteins | sample LL1510_MetaG_FD_177993 | JGI IMG/M metagenome (GOLD analysis project Ga0214923, IMG submission 177993) | Freshwater microbial communities from Lake Lanier, Atlanta, Georgia, United States - LL-1510 | ecosystem: Environmental > Aquatic > Freshwater > Lake | place: USA: Georgia | collected... | reverse complement strand
CTTATTCTAAATAAAATGATGGCTATTGGAATGCCTAAAACCGTCCGTATTGCCTAAATTCTTAGCTTAAAACAAGAACATCCATTTATGCAACAAAGTTCCTCACATTTATCTAAAGCAATTTTCAGTGGATTATCCTTTTTCTTGGCCTCTTTCTGATTCATAATATTAATGACTATATTTTTTTCCAAATTTAGAAGCACTATTATTTAATTATAAATTTGGCCTTTACTGATTATATTACTATTTCTATATGCGAGTTTGTTGCACAAATAAAATTTTTTATAATTTCCTATCATAAAATTTATGGTTAAGAGATACGTACAGAAATAGGTTTAATAATCTAAAATAGTTTGTAATATTTTTTGGGAAAAAGCCAGGTCTAGTTTTCTAGTACAGGATCAATTTAGATTTCCATAATATCCTGGCCAAGTAATTCAGCTTCAACGAGTTCGGAGTGATATGGTACAGCCTCCTCCTGAGATATTCTATCTCCTGTTAAATATTTAATGAAGTTTTCTATAACTTCAGGACCACAATTACCCGCTAATTGTTTCTCCTCTATGAACATATTAAAGATGTCAATATTATATCCTAATTCTTTAAAAGCAAGCCTTATTCCATTTTCCAAAATATCTAAAATAATATTACCTTCCGTATTTATATAAGTTACTTTCATTGTATTTTCACTATTCCTTTCAAAGATTATTCCTACCCAATGTTTGCCATATAAATTATATGGTAAACATATAATGTCATTAGCCATTTCTGTTACTTTTGTAGCAATTTCTTCAAAATTTATATGACTACTTGAATCATCAAACATATAGCCTGCTGGTATTAAACCAATATCATTTTGTTTACCTATTTCTACCAATCTAAGTTTTAATATTAAATCAATACCTTCGCTATAATATTTGTTAAAATAATCATCATATTCAAATGGATGATAGTAATAATCAATCTCCAGTTCCCCATTTCCACCAAGATTATGAATTACATCATCTTGACTTTGTCCTAAATACCTATTGCTATTTTCATCAAAATAAGCATATTTCCAATCTTGTGATGCATTATATATTCCACTGCCTCCAAATACTACGACACTCACGACAGCTGTGGGAACTAAAACCCAGGCTGCAACCACTGCTGTACTAGCTGTTGTAGCTGCTGCAGCAGCTGTATTGGTAGCAGCTACAGCAGCTGTAGACGCACTCAGAAGTGTTGCTCCTTCCGCAGCCATAGCAACCCCTGCAAGAGTAGAAGCTGTTGCAGCTGCAGCAGCTGCAGCAGCTGCAGTAGTACTTACAGCAACAAGCGCAGCCGTAGCAGTACCGACTGCTCCTACCGTAGCAGTTATGCTAACAACTGGTTCACCAAGACCAATTCCAGTCCAGTAACTTATTTTTACAACTTGTCTACCTCTAAGGTTTATATGATCTACTCTATATTCTCTAACACTTGTTAACCAACCAGATGATAAGTTCAGAGCTTCAATACTATAATCTTCTATTCGGTGCATTTTTTTCGATCCTTCTTTAATGTTAATGTTATAAGATTAAAACTTAATTTTTTATTGACTTACATTACGGATGTTGACCATTTATTATTTATCTGAGTTATATTTATTCATTTACTCCCTCGGTATCACCTAGTACTACTTGTTCCTGTTCTTGTAAGTAATCTTCGGATGTCTTACTAAATAATATATGATCAACATAATGATCATATAAAAACTCCTGATCTTTAATTATACATTTTTCTTGAAAACCTAATCTTTTTGCTATAGATTGGCTTTTTATATTTGTAGTTGAAGCACTGATAACTATTTTTTCTAAACCCAAATCATTAAATCCTAAATTAATAAGATGTTTACAAGATATTGTTATGATTCCCTTTCCTTGCATTTCTTCATCTAGCCAGTAACCTATTTCAGCCTCTTTTTTCTGCCAATCAATTGTATGAAATGAAATAATACCTATCAATTTTCTTGATTTTATTCCTAAAATTAATGATTTGTTTAAAAAATTATCATTTGATTGAGATATGAAGTTTTCACTATCTTTAATAGTAGTAGAATAATCTAACCAAGGTAACGTTTTTTTTAGATATGGCCTGTTTTTATCTACTAACTCAAAAAGCTCTATAGTATCTTGAGATTTTAGTTTATCTAGATAAAGACCTTCTTTAATTTTTACCGGAAATTTTTTGTTTAAATTATAAAACTTACTGAAAGTTGAAAATACAGATTTAGCTCGAGATCCAAATAAAAAAGAATTTAGTAACTTATACATATTCATATATTCTTTAATTTAATTTTTAGCTGTAATATTTAAAAAAATCCACTTACTTTTCAATAAAATTTTAACTTTGCCTCCGGCCTTTGAATGGTCTCTAATATTGCCAATTCCTTATCGGATTCCTAGGGTACATAACTTCACTTATTAAGTTTAAGCTATTTTAGCTAATCACTATGTAAGTTTCAAGACAGACTCTATTGGTTTTGTTCTTTTAAGTATTCTTTTCTTGTTTTACTAAATAAAATATGATCAACATAATGATCATACAAAAACCCCTGATCTTTAATTATACATTTTTCTTGAAAACCTAATCTTTTTGCTATAGATTGGCTTTTTATATTTGTAGTTGAAGCACTGATAACTATTTTTTCTAAACCCAAATCATTAAATCCTAAATTAATAAGATGTGTACAAGATATTGTTATGATTCCCTTTCCTTGCATTTCTTCATCTAGCCAATAACCTATTTCAGCCTCTTTTTTCTGCCAATCAATTGTATGAAATGAAATAATACCTATCAATTTTCTTGATTTTATTCCTAAAATAAGAGATTTTTTTAAAAAATCATTATTTGATTGAGATATAAAATTTTTACTATCTTGAACAGTATTAGAATAGTTTAACCAAGGCAATGTTTTTTTTAAATATAACCTATTTTTATCTATTAATTCATGTAATTCAAAAGAATCTTGAGATTTTAGTTTAATTAAATAAATATCCTCTTTTATCTTTAATGGAAATTTATGATTAATTTTTTCTTGTAAAAAATTTGTCAATGATAATTGATTATCAAAATAAGTAAAACTGCTATTATACAGATAATAAAGTCCTATTCCTATCATACAAAAGACAAAAATTATAATTTTTTTATATTTCTGCATAGAAAAAATTTTAACAAACCAAAGTAAAAACCTTAAATTTTTATATTTTTAATATAGCTTTTTTTGCAGCGCTTATATCATATGATGATATAATCTCACTTAAATTATTTTGTTTATCAAGAAAATAAACATTATATGGTTCATATCCCCAGAAATGCTGTAATACTGATGTATATGCTCCACAATTTCCTAAGATTATTAAATCCCCAACTTTAGGTTTGTTTGATAAATATATATTGCTAATTATAATATTATTTGGAGATGTAATACCATCAGTAATAGTAATTTTATAACCTAATTTTTTTTTCACCTGTTCTGGATAAAATATCTTATAACTTGAGGTTGGAATAGGAATAAGAACATTAGTTGAAGCATCAATAAAAATAAAAGTTATGTCTCTATCCTCTTTAATATCTAGGACTTTAGAAACAACATATCCACTACCATTACTTAGGTATCTACCTGGTTCTAAGTACAAAGAAAAGTTAGGAAACAATTTTAAAAAATGAATACCTATTTCTTTAAACATTTTCTGAGCTTTTTGATATTCTGATGTAGAAAAAGTACCAAATCCCCCACCTATATCAATTACTTCTATATTTTTAAAGAAATCAAAATGCTGTATTTGATTACAAAAATCCTTAATTTTATCTAGAACAAAGGTTGCTATATACGATTCTTTAACATTAATAGAAAAATGTGCATGAATAACTTTTAAAATAAGATAATCAGAATTTTTTATTTCTTCTATAATTTTATTGAACTCTTCTGAAAATGGTACCAACCCTAATTTTATACATTTATCTGCATAAGGAAAATGCTCGTTTATTAATTTGGGTAAACATGAAAGGTCAGGTCTAATTCTAATACCAATATTAACTTTAGTTTTTAAATTATCAGAAATATACTTTATCTTATAAAAATCATTTATACTATCAATTATTATTATTCCTGATTTATTACTTACTTCTTGTAATAATTCTAAGCTACGGCCTATACCACCTAATATTATACCATTAGGCTTAATTGACATAGAAGTTACTAAATTCAACTCCATATGTGTCATAACTTCTACTCCTGCTCCTAATTTAAATAAGGATTCAGCTACTTTATGCACATAACAACTCTTTATAGCATAGTAAATTTGGTGTTTACAACCTACCTTAGTAAAACTATCATGCATTAGATTAAAAGAGTTAATCAAGTCTTGCTCATTATAAACTAAAAATGGAGTAGGATACTTTGCACCTAAATTGAGTAAAGTTTTTTTCATTATAAATTATTTAATATTTGATTAACTGAATCTCTAATATTATAAACAAAATCTTGTGCATTTAATATATCTTTTGGTTCAAAATCACCTCTGAGCATGCCCAAGTACATCAATTCTACCCAAGATAAAATTAAAGCGTTTCCTAATAACCTTAGATCATTTTTTATATCTTGATTTTCAGATATATAATCTTTTAACATCAAATGAGCCATATCAATATTCAATTTAGTTTGTATAGGAATATTTAGCGATGAAGTATTAGCATAATAATTAATTCCAGAAAAAGACAGAATACAAGCAGCTAGATCTTGAATAATTTCTCCAAAACAACAATTATCAAAATCATTAAAAACTTGCACTTGATTATTATCACTAAAAACTATATTAAAAGGTGCAGGATCACCATGTATTAAACCTATACATGACGGATTAGATAATTTATTTTCGATATTTAATTTTTTAAGTAAATAAAAGACATTTTGAGCAAGATTATCATTTTTAAAATTTAGTTTCAGTACAGATTGTTCTAATCCTAAGTTAGTGTTATGTAATTGTATAGGGGGGCATGTAAAATCATGCTTAATGGTTAATCCCAGTTTATGTATTTGAGCTAAACAAATGACTACATTTCTAGCTTGCAACATATCTGCAGTATATTCTTTACCAGCTATAAATTCTGTTAAGAAGAAATAACTTTCATTCCAAAAAGCAAAGTTATTACCACTGAGAGTATTTATAATACTTGGCGCTAATCCTAAACTTTTATTTACTTCATTTTGAAATAAAGCAGATATTCTTAAGCTATTACAATCACTAGCATATTGGGGCTTACATTTTAAAAAATAAAACTTTTTATCTTTTAAATTTTGTATTATTACTTTTTTTGCAGTAAAAGAGTATGAATTAGGAAAAAAATATCTAGAAAACTCAATATTGTAAAATTTTTTAATATTATGTTTTAATATATTTAATTGATCTAAGTTACGTATTAATTCATCTGATACTTCTAATTTTTTACTAACAATATCTCTATTAAGATTCATTTTGTTTTACCATATTTAAACTAGATAATAATTTAAAATCAAAAAAATAAATAACAAAATAATAACTTACTAGAGCTAAAATGTTAATTCCAGCTAAAAAGTAACTTAAACATTTAGGTTCAGAAATTCCTTTACAAAAGTAAAATGAAAAAGCATATTCCATACAAAAACCTATTAACACTTGACCAATTCCTAAAAATAACCAATTAACACTCTTATAGGTTGATAAAGTTATTTTTCTATAGGTAGGAATATGTTGCTGTATTAGTATAGTATTAGTACAACTAATTATAGATATCACTCCTCCCATACAGAATAATAGTATACCTACAATTAAGTAACTATCTACATAACTTAATGTTATATTTATTGCAAATATAACAGGTATATATACTATATATAGTTTATATAAGTACTGCAAAATAGTAGGGTATAATAACTGTAGAATACTAATAAATATTGAACCAACTGCTATCATACTTAATAAGTAACCAAAAAAGTGGTGAGCTCTTTCAATAAAGAGTATTGTAATCAAATTTGAACTTCCACCAGAAAAAAAACTATATATTATAACTAGTATAAAAAGTAACTTCAATTCCTTACGAGTATAAACGTATTTTATACCTTGGAAATATCCAAAATTAACAATATCATTATTAATAAGTTTTAATCTTTTGTAATATTTGACTAAAAAAATACATATAACACCTGCTAGAAAATATACATATGTACTATAAAAAAAAATCATTTGTAATTTTTGTTGATTATAATATATTGCAGCTATGGGGTATGATATTAGGTTGCTAACACCGATACCAGCTTCTACAATAGCATTAGCTTTTATTAGTCTTTTATCAATAAAGACTTCACTATTATAAGAACTAAGAGCTACTAATTGAAAACCTGATGTAAAAACAAGTAAAAAAAACAATATGTATACTAAGATCAGTAGCTTATGATTGCTTTCGTAAAATATTAACCAAAGGCAAAAAAATGTAATTGAAGAAATTATATTACTTAACCCTATTATTTTAGGTAAGTTAATTATACTTGGTATCTTAGCAAAAACAAAAGATCCAAATAAGGCAGGTAAAAGTAATAAAACAGTTATAAAAGAAAAAATAGTAATTGATTTAGTATAGTCATACACCCAAAAACTCAAAGATACTTGAGTAACTTTATTTACAATTAAAGTAAGGATTTGTATTAAAAGTAAAGTATATTTCACGAAAAAAACTAATTTATAATAAAATATTTAAAGTTTTGTTATTGGGATTTATTTCAACTAATGTTCCATATTGTAATGTCCACATTGGTTCCGTATGACCAAAATCCATTCGAGTGATTATTGGAATTAACGGTAATTTGTACTCATTGAATATATTAATTAAAATTCGTTCATAAACTTTAAAATGACTAATATTTACATATTTACCACCAGGTTTACTAAAAAGAATTCCAGATAAATTTTGTAGTATTTTTTTGCGATATAAACTTTTCATAAAGTTTTTTATAATTGTAATACCTCTATTAGAATCCGTAATTTCAAGAAAAAGTATATTTTTTTTCCATACTAAAAAATTAGGCCAAATCATAGAATCATCTACTAGTGAATTTAATACTTCAAGACATCCACCTATCAATCTTCCTCTAACAATTTGTTGAACATTACCAATAAAATACCAACTAGAGTTATTATATAAAGTTCTTTTTATTTTTTGATTTTTTCTGTTACTCCAATCAAGAAATTGATTAGTCCATCCTTCTTTATTTGACGGAATAGACTTAACCTGTTTAGATATAAACAAATTCTGATCAATACCTTGCATTGTATAATTATGCATATTAACATTTTCTGCAAAAGCAGTCATGATAGAAGGACCATAAAAAGATCTTAGCCCAGCTTTAAGACATATAAAATGTATAACTGTTATATCTGAATATCCTAAAAAAATTTTAGGATTATTCTTTATAATACTTATATCGATAAAAGGTACAAGAGCAATCGCTCTGTTTCCACCTATAGTTGAGAATATGGCTTTTATTTCTGGATTTAAAAATGCTTCCATTAAATCGTAAGCAACTGCTTTTGGATTTTTAGAAAGCCACTCATCACTTTTAAAAACATGTTTAGTATTTATAACATTTAATCCCCAAATTTGTTCTAAACGTTTTTTACCAATTTTATATCTATATGGATAAGCTGCTGGTCCACCCCATGAAAGAGTAACAGCTGCTATTTTATCTCCATATTTTAACTTAGGAGGATCTATTAACGACTTAATCATTTTATATTTTGCTTATCAAATAAAAAAATTAAGAACGTAGATATTACTATAAATAAGGTACCATACAAAACCGTACTATTTGGAATATCATTAAATAAAACATAACTAGCAAAAATACTTATTGGTAGTTCAATATATCTATAAGGCTCTAAAGCACTTATAGATACTAAAGAAAAAGCTTTCAGTAAAAAAAACAATATTAAATTTGATAATACACCTAAAATAAATATTATTACCAAATCATTAAATTTAATAGGCTCCCAAAAATATAGTGCTATTGGGGCACTTAAGAATGCAGCTATCAAAACTGAATAAAATAACATAGCAAAAACAGATTCTTTCATAACTAACTTTTTATTAACAATGTCAAGAATTGCAAATAAAAAAACACTGATTAAGAGAATTATAATACTAAAATTAAAAAGCATTTCAGTTGGGTTAGCAATAATACAAACTCCAAATAAACCCGTAAAAGCTGCTAAATACCTATACCAAGGTATTTTTTCAGAGAAAAAAATTGGGTTCAATAATAAAACAAAAATAGGTATTGTAAAACTTAAGATTGTTGTTATGAAGACTGGTACAAGTGTTAACCCATATATCCAAATTGACATACTTATGTATAAGCATAGGGCTCTTAAAACGTGTATATTTATGTTAGAAGTATACACAATTTTAAAACCTTTGAATAAAATAATTGGTATTAAAGATGCTGTAGCAAAAAGAAATCGTAAAAAAGTAACTTGGCTAGTAGGTAAGCTACCAGCCAAATATTTAGATAATACGTCTACTGAAACTCCAGCTACTATACTTAAACAAAACCAAGTAATACCTCTAATATAAAAAATACTATAGATCATCTTTAGATTCATATTGATCCTGACCTATTAATGTAGATTCTACTTCTATATCTGACCATCTAATAGATAGTGGTTTCTCTTGAATAACATGAGAATTTGAAAGTAAGTCTTGTAAACTTATACGATTAGGAATTTCAACTATTTCAACATTAGGTGTAATCCAAATACCTCCCCATCCTAATTCTACAGCTGGCAATATATCTTTATCTATCACATCTCCTACCATAAACAACGATTCTGCTGGAAGATCCATTTTTTGAGCCATAATGTTAAAAACATCTTTGTTAGGCTTTCTGATACCAACATCTTCATCACCTGATGTAACTATAACATCAAAATACTTACTTATATCTAAAAAATCTACTATTGCCCTTTGAAAATCTGAAGGACCATTAGTAAGCAAACCTAGCTTATATACAGGATTAGATTTTAAAGTACTTAAAAATTCAAAACACCCTGGGTATATATTATGTACTTTAGCCCATTCTAAGCCAAAAGATACAGCTTTTTCTTGTGCTTCTTCAGTATTCATATCTGGAAAAGTATGCTTTATTATTTCGTGTCCTTTGGCCATGGGATTCTCATAAATGGCACCTAACCACCTCTCGGAAACAGTACTAAGAGGAACATCAAAAAATTTCTCAAACACTTCATCAAATTTAACAGTTGGATATACAAGTGTGTAATCCATATCAAATACTATACCTACTTTTACACTTTCATTATGTATCACTTTTTTCATAACACTACCTACATTAATTAATCTAAACATTAAACTAAGAAATTTCATTTTATCAATCTAAATTTATTTTAGTAAACTAATTTAATTTTTAAAATACTAATTAAGTTCGCAAATGTGCTTTTTGTATCAAGTTTCAATGCTCATTTTAATTAACATACACAAGATACGTTCTTATAAGAAAACTCTTAATAGTATTAAAATATATCATATATAAACAAAATTATAAAATTTAATCAATTAAGTACATCTAAACAACTCAGGTTCTTCTGACAAGTAACGTTTTCTAAAAATAGCAATAAAGAAACCTAAGTACTTTATATTTTCATTAAATACTGTTATTGTCTGTATCCAACGTTTCCTTATTGTCTCCTTTGTATCAGTTGATAAATTTTGAATATGTGGCTTATTAATGAATATTTCAACATAATTTAGAATTTCTTCATAGTTAACAGGTATTAGGTTATGAGTATCAATATGATATAGTTCAAATAAATTTTGAGATAAAAATAAATCACGCCACTCGTTTATTCCCCAAGGTTTTATACTTGTAGCTATTATTTCTGATACTTGTGACACTATATCCTTTGGAGGATTCTGGCGATAGTATAAGTTACTGATTGATAAAAAACCCCAAGGTTTTAACACTCTATAGTATTCATTTATAGCCTTGTTTTTATTTTCCATAAATGACGTTGCTCCTCCAGCTATTACTATATCAAAAGCTTCCTTAGTAAAAGGAATGTCATATGCCGAAGCTTTAAGAAAACGAACTTTTTGTTGAATTTCTTGAGTATCACTCATTAATAAATTATTAGATTCATCTACAGCTTCCTGTATTGGCTCAATACCTATAACCTCGCGAGCTGTGATTCTTGCAATTTCTAGCGAAGTAAAGCCTGTATTAGAACCAATTTCTAATATTCTTGAATTCGAATTTGCAAAGGTATTTTGCAAAATTAAACGAATACTTTTTTTGCCTCCAGGGCAACGATTTGTTTCCTTTAAAAAAGCTATAAACTGAACATAGCTCATTTTTAGTATATCTTTTGAAGTCAATTTAGTATTCATAAATAAAATAAATAATTTAGCAAATTTTAAGGATACGAAACATGTGATTTTAATCTAGAAAACAGTGGGATATTTCTAATATCTTTTTCTTGTAAAACCCAAGCCAGTAATCTCTCTAATCCAATACCAAATCCACCGGTTTGTAAAGGATAATCTCTCTTTAAATTTAGATACCATTGATATGGTTTTGGCTGAACATCATGTTCTAGTAAAGCATTAAGAGTTTCTTTATCAGATACCCATCTCTGCCCACAACCAGCAATTTCACAACCATCTAAAATCAAATCTGCAGATAAAGCATATTTTGTACCAGGTAATTTTGCTTGATAAAAAGGAACTGTAGAATATTCTGGATTAGTTAGCCAACAAGGACCTCCTACAAATTTTGATAATTGTATCTCTCCTTCTCTAGAAATTGCCAAAGAACCATCGCTAAATGACTTAAATAAATTAGGATATTTTTCAAAAGGAAAGTTTTTTTTAAATTCTTGAAAAGTAACCCTTTCAAACTTTATAATTTTTTGAAAATCTTTCAAATGCTTATTACTTATCTGATCACATAACTTTTCTACTAAAATTGTATTTACGATTTTTTTAACTAGTTGCTCAACAACTTCCATAACTTTAGTTAAATCACCAACTAATTCACTTTCAATATGAACAAATTGATTAAGATGTGTTTCATCTGGATCTTCCCCTCTAAAGGTAGGCAT
>Ga0214923_10008241_pt1 | contig 11170 bp, 7 predicted proteins | sample LL1510_MetaG_FD_177993 | JGI IMG/M metagenome (GOLD analysis project Ga0214923, IMG submission 177993) | Freshwater microbial communities from Lake Lanier, Atlanta, Georgia, United States - LL-1510 | ecosystem: Environmental > Aquatic > Freshwater > Lake | place: USA: Georgia | collected 2015-10-15 | reverse complement strand
TCTTTTCTTTCTTATTTATTTCTTCCTCTCTTTTCATTTTCTCATCTTGTCTCATTCTCTTCTCTTGTCTCATTTTCTCCTCTTCTTGTCTCATTTTCTCTTCCTCTTCTTTTCTCATTCTCTTCTCTTCTTCTTGTCTCATTCTCTTCTCTTCTTCTTGTCTCATTCTCTTCTCTTCTTCTTGTCTCATTCTCTTCTCTTCTTCTTGTCTCATTTTCTCTTCCTCTTGTTGTCTCATTCTCTTCTCTTCTTCTTGTCTCATTTTTTCCTCTTCTTCTTGTCTCATTTTTTCTTCTTCCTCTTGTTGTCTAATTCTTTTTTCTTCTTCTTGTTTCATTTTCTTATCGTCTTCTTTCATTCTCTTTTCTTCTTTTGTTCTTTTATCATCTTCTTTTAATCTCTTATCATCTTCTTTTAATCTCTTATCATCTTCTTTTAATCTTTTATCATCTTCTTTTAATCTTTTATCGTCGGATTTATTAAGTAACATTTCGGATTTCTTCTTTGCAAGTTTATCTCTTAATAACTTTGATTGAGAAAGTAATTCGGATTCTGAATTATATTTTTGTTTACTTTCATTTTTATTATAGTCATCTTGTAAAGAACCCTCGTATTCTGATTCTGAGTCTTCTTTTTTAGTAAAACTGTCAATGATTTTTGGAGGAGGCTTAATATTCTTTGATGGAACTAATCTGTTAGTTTTAGCTTCATATTTTTGTATAGAATTGTTAAGCTCTTTTGACAACATAGTTCTTAAACGATTTCTGCTCATAATTATTTTAATAAAAAATAATTATCTTTAACCTATTTTTATTTGTTTATTTTTTTTTTCTTTTTTAATAATAATAAAAATAAATGGCGATAACAAGTTGCTTACCAGTTTTAGTCCCTCTTCTTTCTTTATATCTAGTAAACACAAGCATGCTTACCGAATATGTTCCAGGACCAATGAAGAAAATAGCTATATTAGGTGTAATATATCTTCTAACTTATATTGTCGCAAAGATTAACTGTTGGGACCAAGATATCTATGTATCTTTAAGAGCTATAGCTCCTGTATGTATCTTTATAGGTTGGTTAATTCTTCACTATATTCCAATTACAGGTCCTTTTATGTATACTTTAGGAGATAACGTGTTCGTGATTATCGTCCTTTCCTTAATTTATAAGATGATATATGATGCAGAAAGAGTCTTCGGAGTATGTTCTTCTTAATTAAATATTAATTAAATGACTTTCAATCCAAGCCGTTTCCTCTCCTTGATCTTTTGGTAAGGATGTTACTTTAAGAGAATTTGGAAGAATACTTCGGATATAAGTTCCATAGTTTGATTCTCCAAATGTTTCATAAAAATTTTTATTTAAAATTGTAAAGGCATCATCCCAATACATCTTTGTATAATACTTTACATCTCTATATGATATTTCTAATTTAAATATCATATTGATCTCTTTTATCCACAATTTAATTAACTGTTCTTCACTATAACTATTTAAATGATCTGCTAACTTTCCATCTGGATATGTTATTAACCACATACGGTCTGTTATCTTAATACTCCATTTACATGCAAACTTACCAACAATAAACTTATAATCTATATTTATCGGGTTTTTAAAATATACATAGAAACGCATACTTGAAACTCCTTTTCCTAATTCTAAATACTTTTCTAATGAGGAAAGATTCAAGATCTCTATCTGCTTAGCCATCTTTGCGCTAACACATAAATATAACTTATCGCATTCAAACAATCTCTTTACACCTTTAATCTTAATATTATATTTTTGACTATAAGGTTGATATGTAATTGTTTTTACATCTGAATCAAAAATAATATAGTCTTTCAACTTTATAATTAATTTATTTATTATTTGTTGTATTCCATTTTTAAAATACATATATTCACCTATTTTTTTAAGATATGGAAAAAAAACATTTGCATTTTGTCCTTGAACCTCATACCACTCCGGATAACATGTTTTATAAATCTCATACTCTTCATTTGTAAGAAATGCCTTGCATGCTTCTTTAACAGTAAAGTCTACAGGAATTATATTTAGTTTGGACAAAATCTTTTTATCTATTTCTTGAACCTTTTTCTTCATTTCTTCATTTGAAAAAAAAGGATGATAACGAAACATTTTAGGATTTCCTATTAAGTCTAAATCATTTGTCAATTCTAATTCGTAAGCAAGTTTCATAATATTGGGTTGATTAGAATGAATGACGCTTGCTCCATATTCAATTGTAAAATCATCATTTTTATTTGTTTCATATTTTAAAGAACATAATTTAGAATAACATTTTTTATTTTCTTTATTTTTTTCAATAATCAAAAAATCTTGACCTTTTTTAAGTAACTGATAGCCAATATATAAACCAGAAATTCCACCGCCAATTATAATATGTTTGAACATTAATTTATCAATCAAAAATAAATTATTTAAATTATTTATTTTTGATTTATCGATACCATTTTACACCAAATGATTCAAACCAACGTAATGCTTGTGCCGCTGTTTCAAACTCTCCTTCTACTCTATTTTGTCTCTCCTCGCTAACAAACTTAACTGTCGTTGGTAATTCTCCACTATACTTTCTATCTGGATGGTTTTGTAATTGCAACTCTAATGATGTAATCCATTTCTTTTGACCATCTTTTACAATTTCTTCATATTTATAAAAAGGACCCTTATCTCCATAAGCTTTCAAACGACGATCCATAATCTCTTTAATTTGTGTCTTCTTATCAACAAGATCATGTATATTTAACACTATATGCTCATCATCCATCAATGTTGAAATTATATTATATATAACAGAATATCCTGTTCCTATAACAACTCTATTGTCAATCAAATCTTCAAGACATGCACAAAAAGCCTCAAATACATCTTCTAATACACTTTTAGAAAGAACAACCTTCTTAACATCTTTTGTGATGTTTTCTACATATTGTATCTCTTTATATCTAATAAACTTGTTTAATCCAAGCTTTTCAGCAAATGGGCCAAACAACTTTTTACTTATATATTTCTTCTTCATCTCACACATATACATAGCGGCTTGTGGATTATTTTGCAAGTCAGGAAAACGTCTATAAATATACCAACCAATACACTTATTAGCTGTCAAGTCTCCCATTGTCTCAAAGAATTCAAAAGATTGCGGCTCTAACATACTTGGATGTGTAAATGCAATTTTTATTTTTTGGATACCTTCTTCATCAAATAATTTTTCTGAAATCTCTTTCTTGACATTTCCCCTTTCAAATAATAATCCTATTAAAAATGCTTTGAATTCTTCCAAGTCAATTTCGTGAATCACAGCTGTTTTAACAGAATCAACTAATACTTCTTTCTTAAATGTTGCAAACTTTTGCGTTGTTTCAGTTTCCATTTTTAATATACAATAAGAAAATCTTTATTTTATCAGTTTATATTTTATAAATTATCATTTAAATCAGTATTTTTTTAAATCAACTATGATCTTTATCGTTTATCCGGAAGACACCTTTAAATATTTTAAACACGTCATTATCTCTCTTAGTTATGAATTAAATAACGAAGACTTACAAGCCGAACTATTGTCAATAGATTCTCTAAAAGAAATTCAAACAAAACGAAATGACATTCTTATCTTTTTTGGATTTCAAAGATTTTTAAGAGATACCCAATTAGAAAATGTAACGAACATGTTTACAAATAATTATACTATAGTCTATAACTTTGAACAACTTCAAAGCGGAAACTGGGATTATCTATTAAAAATTATCCCTCTTATTAATCAATGGTGGGACTATTCTTTAATAAACATTGAGTATATAAAAAAGAAATCTATTTCTTGCATCTTTAAATACATTCCATTCGGCTATTCTAAAATACTTGAAATGTCATTAAGCGATGACCTTGATGCGAAAACTTTAACTCTCTTTGGCACTTATCATCCTAGAAGAGAACACTTGTGTAGACAGTTGCAATCCTACCTACCTACTCACATAGTTGTATTTAACCATTCTGACAGCCTTTTTTATCAAGACTATGACAACTTTGTTTGTAGTCATAGTCTTTATCTTAACTTTCACTACTACACTCCCTCTATTTTAGAAATTGTAAGACTTGTTCCCCTTTTAACGCAAGGACATTTAGTTATCTCGGAAAGAAGCGACGATTTAAATCTAGACAAATTATTTGAACCTTATGTTATGTGGTTAGATAAAGTTGATATTGAGAAGATAAATACTCATAATAGAGAACTTCTTAGAGACCAGTTCAAAACACTTTCATTTTATAAGTTTTTAGATGAAGCCGATGTCTTTGATCAACTCTCTTTAATTAATGATGTAAATACCACTACGGCTCACTAAATCATCGAAGTGAGAAATTAATTCAAGGTTAAACAAAACATTAACTGATTTATATAGTTCATTTTACTTTTTTATTAGAAAATAAAATGATATCAAATATTGAAGGATGGAAAATTATAGATTCCTTCTTTGAAGAAAAAGGTCTTGTTAGACAACAAATTGAATCCTTTGATGAATTTATGAATGAAATCATAAAAAATGTTGTCGATCAAAGCTCTCCCATTCTTATAGAATATAAAAATGAGTTGCATCATATTAAACTTAAAAATGCAAGATTTGGCTATCCTCATATAGAAGAATCAAATGGCGAGTTAAGTTATTTAAATCCTAATATTGCAAGAATTAGAAGTTTGACTTATGAAATTCCATTATATGTAGATGTAGAATATAAAAAGATTTCAGAATCTAAAGTAGTCTCACAAATTAATGAATCCGTTAAATTATGCTATCTTCCTCTTATGTTGAAATCTAGCAAATGCGTTCTTAATGGACTTACAAAAAAAGAATTAATTAGACTTGGAGAATGTGATTATGATCAAGGAGGATATTTTATTGTAAATGGAGGAGAGAAAGTCTTAATAGCACAAGAGAAAATGGCCACTAATCAAGTTTATGTGTTTATAAATAAGACAGGAAATTATGTTTCAGAAATCCGTTCAGTTCAAGAAAATGAACTTAAATCCGCAAATCAACTTCTTGTTAAAATTATAACACCTTCTAAAAAAAGTCTTACGCTTGCAGATAAAATCATAAGACTTCAGATTCCTTGTGTTAAAAAAGAAATTCCCCTTTCCATTGTTTTTATAGCTCTAGGATTTAAACCAAATGATATTTATTCTAAATGTATTTATGAACAAGCAGATGAAACATTTAGAGAAATTATTGAAGCCTCTATAGATGAAGCTTTAATTATAGATACTCAAGAAAAAGCTCTTGATTTTATTGGACGTCGTTTTAATGCAAGTCTAGACACTAGAGAAAAAAGAATTCAAGCAGCTATTAAAATATTAAGAATGGATCTTCTTTCTCACGTCTCCATTCCTATCAAAAATATAGTCTCATTTGATCAAAGAGATTCATCTTCGCGAGAAGAGATCGAGCTTAAATGCGCAGATGGTAAGCTTGAATATTGCTCTCCGTTTGATATGGAAGATGTAGAAGCGGATTTTATTAAAAAAGCATTCTTTATCGGATATATGGTAAATAAACTATTAAAAACTCTCTTTAATAGAAGAGACATAGATGATAGAGATAATTTTGGGAATAAACGTCTTGAACTTTCAGGAAGTTTATTAGGTTCTCTCTTTAGAAATTCTTTTTCAAAAGTTATTAAAGAAACAGAAATAGATCTTTTGAAAAAGAAAATATCTGTTAATAAAGAAGTGTATCTAAAAACAGATATAAATGGAGAAGTCATCTCTAAAGACTTGAAATTTGCTCTTTCAACAGGAAATTGGGGTCTTTCTAGACAAAAAATAACAAGAACCGGAGTATCACAAGTTCTTAACAGATTAAGTTATATGGCTACTTTATCACATTTAAGAAGAGTTGTAGCACCTATAGCTAAGGATGGTAAAATGGCAAAACCTAGACAACTTCATAACACACAAGCTTTTATAACATGTTGTGTAACTGGTGATACTCTTGTTTTATTAGATAATGGAGTCAAAATGATTAAAGATTTATCTCCTGACGATACAGTTTTAACTGTAAATCGTTTTACTCAACAAGCTTCTTATTCAAAATTTCATAGTTTTTTTAGTTTAATGCCCGAGCGTCTTCTCAAAATAACAACTATTAGTAAAAGAGAAATAAAATGCACTCCAGATCATCCATTTCTTGTTTTAAATGACGATTTAATTCCTAGTTGGAAACTTGCAGAAGAATTAACTATAAATGACAAGGTTATTGTTAAACACTTTGTTGTTAATTCTTCAAATTTAGACACAGATATTTTAAAGGATCGTGAGCTCTTGCGTGAATTAAACCAAGTTTATAGTGCAACAATATTAGAGTATAGATTTGAAAATATGGATTTATTTTTATTCGAAGCAGAAGAATTTGAAAAGTTATCAAATTATGTTTATACATTAAACAATTCATGTTTTGCTGTTAAGATAGGAAAGATAGAAGAGATTGAACCGGAAATGGTTTATGATTTCACAACATGGAATTTTAATCATTCCTTTATAGCGAATGGATTTGTAATCCATAATTGTTCGGAAACTCCAGAAGGACATGCTTGTGGTTTAGTTAAGAATTTATCCTTAATGACTCATTTAACATTGTCTTCAAATTCGGAATATTTGATAGAAATATTGTATGATTTAGGAGTTATACCGTTAACCAAGTCAAATTCTGTATTAACAAAGGTTCCTACAAAAGTATTTGTAAATGGTAATTGGATTGGAGTGAATGAGGAACCAGAGGAATTGGTATTATTATTTATAAATTATAGACGACAAGGTAAAATAAAATACGATATATCTATAGTTTATAATAGGTTGGAAGATGAGATTATTATTAATACCGATGCTGGAAGAACAGCAAGACCGTTATTAGTTTTAGAGAATAATAAACTTTTAATAACAAAGGAAGATATAGATGATTTAGAGAGTAAGAAAAAATATTGGTCTGATATTATAAATGAGGGTAAAGTTGAATATGTGGATGTATTAGAGAGTGAGACAGCTCATATAGCGATGACTTATGATGAGATATATAATAATAATTTTAATAATATATATACTCATTGTGAGATACATCCGTCAATGATATTAGGTATAGCAGCATCTATAATTCCATTACCGGATCATAATCAAGCTCCAAGAAATTGTTATTCGGCAAGTATGAGTAAGCAAGCAATGGGTATATATGCATCAAACTATCAATTACGTATGGATACATTAGCCCATGTGCTATTTTATCCGCAAAAGCCATTGATGGAAACAAAACCTATAAAATACTTGAATTATAATGATATACCGGGAGGGCAAAATACAATAGTTGCAATCGCGTGTTATTCTGGGTAAAAGATTAGCCCATGTCACAAGAAAAGTTGTGGCAAGTTCGAACTATTCGAGCAACGTCATTAAATTGCGAGAAACTCTCGCTAACTTTAATTGATTTTTATTATTTTTTTTAATAAAAAATATTCTTTTTTAAATGTCAAGTGAAGGAAGAAAATGTTCTAGATGTGGAGAAATAAAAATTGATTTTCCATATAAAAAACCATATTGTAGAGATTGCGGTAATGAAATGTGCAGAAATTATAAAAGACGTAATAAAGAAAAAATATCAGAATATAATAAAAAATATAAAGAAGAACATAAAGATGAAATTTCTGAATATAATCATAACTACAATATTGAAAATAGAGAAGTTATTACAAAAAGACAAACAATAACAAATGGAAATAGAAGAAAGACAGATGAAAATTTTAGACTTTCTATTTCAATGAGAAGAAGTCTTTATAAATTTGTAAAACAGAAATGTAAAACTAGAAAAGAAGATAAAATTAAAGAAACATATGGATGTAGTTCTATCTTTTTTAAAAAATGGTTAGAATTTCAGTTTACAAATGATTTTAATTGGGATAACTATGGAACAATATGGTCTATAGATCATATAAAGCCATGTTGTTTGTTTGACTTTAGAATAGAAGAACATAAAAAAGAAGGATTTCACTGGACAAATTTAAGACCGTTATCTTTGATTGAAAATCAAAAGAAAACAAATAAATTAGATATGGAACTTATACAATTTTATAAAGAATTATCTAATAAATTTAAAGAAGAATGTGAAGATTAAAGTTAATATGTCTAACTACCAAGTTTAAACAGTAATGTTTAGATGGCTTCTGGGAAACCAAGGAGGTATGGTAAAAAGGTTAGAAGTAGAGACAATTCGCAGCGAAGCCTGCTATTTTCTTAAATTCTAGGAAAATAGCAGGAACGTTCAACGACCTTATAGTGACGGGCAAATTAAAAATTTGCTCAAGACAAGGTCTAAACCCACTGGCGACAGTGCTAATATGTAGTCTTTACACTTAATAGTTAAAAGTGTGTAGAGCCGAGTTATTAGGACCATTGACGAAATTAGCAAATGAATTTCAGAGGTTGGTATAATTGCAAATCAAGAAGATTCAGTTATTTTGAATCAATCGGCGATTGATAGAGGATTATATAGATCAGTGTTTTATAGAACGTATAAAGATGAGGAACATAAAAAATATAGTTGTATAGTGGAAGAGTTTTGTAAGCCAGATCCAACTGTAGTGATGGGATCTAAAAACAATAAGTATAATAAGATAGATGAAGATGGTTTAGTAAAGGTTGGAGCAAGAGTTTCGGGAGGAGATATCATTGTAGGAAAGACGGTTACATTAGAAGATTTAGAGATAGGTGAGGAAGATCTGATGACCCGTTATACACATAAAGATGTTTCAATGAGTGTCAGACCATCAGAGTCAGGAGTAGTAGATCAAGTGATGCTATCAACAACCAACGAAGGAAAACGTTTTACAAAAATCAAAATGCGAAGTGTAAGGATCCCTGAAGTTGGTGATAAATTGGCGTGCATGCCCGGTTTTTGCCTTGTCTTGACCTCACAAGGATGGAAAAAAATTATCGATGTTACTTTACAAGATAAGGTTTGCGTCCTTGATCCAACTACTGATAACATTCGTTATGAACATCCAGAACAACTTCATGAATATGATTATGAAGGCAAAATGTATGAACTCAAATCTCAACTTGTAGAAAAAACAGTCACTCCTAATCATAGAATGTGGATCAAACGTCGTAAAACATATGATAAACTATATTTTGAGGATGATGGAAAAATATCAACTAAAAGAGTAAGAGATTACAATGACTTTGAATTTAAAACGGCTTCCGAAGTATTTGGAAAGAGAGTTAAATATAAAAAGTCAATCGATAATTTTCAACCAGAAGATTGGATTGGAGATATTTATATCATTCCAGAACATGAATGTAAAAATGGTAAGATAAGAGACTCTATTTGGGTTAAGATGGAAGATTGGCTTATATTCTTTGGAATCTTTATCGCGGAAGGATGTAGCTCTTTAAAATGTGTAAGTGTAGCCGTTAATAAACCTAGAGTTAAAAAAGCATTGTATCCAGCTTTAGAAAGAATGGGTATTAAATATACTATAAATAAAGAACTTTTATTAATTTCAAATGTTCAGATCGCTGGACATATGAAACAATACAGTCCAGGGGCTTTAAATAAATATTTACCGGATTGGGTTTGGAGATTAAATAAAGAACAATGTAGAATCTTAATTGAAAGTATGATGTTAGGAGATGGACATGTAACTAAAAATAATAATAATATGTATTATACATCTTCTACAAGATTAGCTGAAGATACAAGTAGATTGGCATTACATTGTGGATATTCAACACATACAAGAGTTCCACCGGGAAGAGTAGCAGGACTTACAACAACATTTGAGAGAGATGGTAAAGAACGAGTGATTACAACAAATGCAGATAATTATGTAGTTACAATTATAAAAACAAAGTTAGAGCCAGAAATAAATCATGGACATAGAAATACTCAAGATGGTCAATCAGAAAAATGGATAGACTTTAAAGGAAAGGTTTATTGTTTAACAGTATCCACAGGAATCTTTTTAATAAGTGAAAATGGAAAACCAGTGTTTACAGGAAACAGTAGACACGGGCAGAAAGGAACCATTGGAATGTTGATGCCAGAAATTGATTTACCATTTACTCAGGAAGGCATAACTCCAGAAATTTTATTAAACCCTCATTGCATCCCTTCTCGTATGACTATTGCGCAACTTTTAGAAAGCGTCATCGGGAAGGCAAATTTACTAGATGGCAAAATCTCTGACGGTTCACCTTTTGAATCCAGAGATCTAGAAAAAGAATATGACAGACTTCATTCCTATGGCTATCAACGCCACGGTAATGAAACCATGCTCAACGGTAGAACGGGACAACTCATGAATGCTAGAATCTTTATGGGTCCAGTCTACTATCAACGATTAAAACACCTCGTTGCGGACAAACAACACTGTCTCACTATGGATCACGAAATTCTTACTCAACAAGGATGGAAATCTTTTGATCAAGTCACATTTAGCGATTTAGTCGCTACTTACCAAAATGGTTCAATTGCATATTATAATCCAAAAGAACTTTACTATTATCCCGACTTTAAAGGATATGTTTATAAAATCTTCAATGAACATATTGATACAACTATTACTTCTAATCATAGAGTTTATGTAAATTGGAGAGGCTCTTACGAATTAATAAAGATTAGCGAACTTGTAACATTATTAAAAGGATATGAAGACTCTTTCATTTTAATGAAGAATAATGAAAAAGAATTTAAAGTTAAACTAAGTGATATAGAATGTTATTGGATGGAAGAGCCAGTATTTTGTTTAAGTGTTGTGAATGAAATATTTATGGTAAGAAGAGGTGGAAAGAAAGTATGGACCGGAAACTCAAGATCATATGGTCCATTACAAAATTTGGTTAGACAACCAACGGAAGGAAGAAGCCGTGAAGGTGGGCTTCGCTTTGGCGAGATAAACTTTTTTTGTCTCAGTGGATACGCAAGTATACTGCTAGTGCTAGGCATATAGCGCGACACGTCCAAACTGCGAGAAAATCTTATTTGGATTTAAAGAAAAGATATTTATAATAAAATGATTTGTATAACATGTAATATAGAAACAGATAAAATCCGTAAAGGAAGAAGATCATGTAATAGTTGTGAATATAAAAAAAGAAAAGAAA
>Ga0214923_10008239_pt1 | contig 11171 bp, 10 predicted proteins | sample LL1510_MetaG_FD_177993 | JGI IMG/M metagenome (GOLD analysis project Ga0214923, IMG submission 177993) | Freshwater microbial communities from Lake Lanier, Atlanta, Georgia, United States - LL-1510 | ecosystem: Environmental > Aquatic > Freshwater > Lake | place: USA: Georgia | collected... | reverse complement strand
TGGGTGAGCGCGATCTCGCAGCTATGGACTGAGGCTGATCAGGCACTTTGGGCGGGCGTTCTCAATTTCTGGTTCCTGGGTCGCGTCTTTGATCGAGTTAGGTCATGATAGTGGTGCCCGAGGCTGCCGTGGACCTCGCCAAGCGCTTCGAGGGTTTTCATCGTGTTCCCAGGTACGATCCGGGCCGCGCTCATCCCTACATCTGTCCAGCAGGGTACTGGACGATTGGGTATGGCAGGCTTTGTGATCCTGACCACCCAGCGATTACCGAGGCTAAAGCGCAAGCCTACCTGACCCAAGACTTGATTATCGCTATGAAAGCCACGCTCCGCTTCTGTCCGGTACTAGCCTCGGAGTCGGAGTCTCGGTTGGCAGCTATTGTTGACTTTACCTTCAATCTCGGTGCTGGTCGGTTGCAGACATCAACGCTGCGGCGCCGGGTGAACCAACGCGACTGGGATGCAGTTAGTCACGAACTGAGGCGCTGGGTGTATGGTGGTGGGCGAGTGTTACCGGGGCTAGTTGCGCGGCGGGAGGTTGAGTGCAGGCTCATCCTGTGAGCCTGTGCTTCGGTATCTTTGTGAATCTGACGGATTGGTTCTGCTTAACAGCGAGCCCCCGATCACATTCACAGACGAATGATTTTCGACTATCCTTTCCAAATCGTTACAAATTTACCAAGACCAAATCGAGTGCAGCCAGAAGTGCGGAGGTCATGGCAATAAGAGAGGTCGCCGAGTACCTCAAGGTCTACGAGGGAGCGATTCATCGGCTGACGTCGGCCCAAAAGTTGCCAGCGTTCAAGGTTGGAGGATCCTGGCGCTTTACGCGTGCTGACTCGACAACTGGATAACCGATCAATCTGAGGGCGAGGAACGAGAGTGATAACAAGTGCATCAACGGGGACCGAAATGACGACTGATCAGACACACAGTGGCGAGCTGCTCGAGCGCTCGCTTATGGACATCGCAGTAGAGAGCTGGCGCTTCACGCGTCTATTTGCCCGCCTCGTCAGCAAACTCGACGCTGGTGAAAGCTCCCGGTATGTGAACCAGATGCGCTACTTTCAGAAAAAGGTCGAGGAGAGTCTCGACGCTGCGGGCCTGAAAATCGTGAACGTCGAGGGACACCCATTCGACCCAGGCATGGCAGCTTCCGCGATCAATATCGGTGACTTCGGTCCGGACGACGTCCTGATCGTTGAGCAGATGGTCGAGCCGATCCTCATGGGTCCGGAAGGCCTGCGCCGGCAAGGTACGGTGACGCTCAAAAAGGTTCAAGCATGAATTACATCGGAATTGACCTTGGCACGACCAATAGCGCCATCTGTTCATATGACGGCGAAGCGGTCCGCCTGTACAAGAGCCCCGAACAGACAGACGTAACGCCGTCCGCAATCTTCATCGACCGTCGAGGAAATAAGTACCTCGGAAAGCGAGCCTACGACAGCGCTGCAAAGAATCCGGATAACGCCGCAACCAAGTTCAAGCGAATGATGGGCACCAGTACGCCCGTTAAACTAAGCGCGGTGAATATCACGATGACGCCGGAGGATTGCTCCGCGGAGATCCTCAAGCTTTGCTTCGGCTACCTACCCGAGGAGATCCGCAATGGCGGGGCAGCGGGAACGGTCATCACGGTGCCTGCCGCGTTCAACCAGATGCAGAAGGACGCAACGCTTGCCGCTGCTGAGATGGCTGGCCTAGGAAGCGTGGCCCTGATGCAGGAGCCGGTAGCAGCGGTCATGTGCGTCATGAAGCAGCGCAAGGGTGACGGCGTATTCCTGGTCTTTGATCTGGGCGGCGGCACGCTCGATATTGCGATTGCCGAAAGCATCAGTGGCCGCGTGAGCTTGCTTGCTCACGGCGGTGTCGCGATGTGTGGTGGCACCGATTTTGACCGCTCCATTCTCGACAATGTCGTGAAACCCTGGCTCTTCGAGAATTTCGACCTTCCTGAGGACTTGACGACGTCGACCAAGTACAAATCCCTGCTGCGGATGTGTCTGTGGTCCGCTGAAAAGGCGAAGATCGAACTGTCCGCCAAGGAAGAGTCGGTTATAAGCCTGACTGAGTCCGATCTCGGTTTGAGTGACGAATCAGGTGTCGAAATCTACGTCGACATCCCCTTTGCCCGAAAGCAGTTGGATGCGTTGATCGCTACGAAGGTAGACGAGGCGATTCAGTCGGCTCGCGACACCCTGGAGAAGGCTGGCCTCAGCTCACACGACGTCGAACGCGTGGTATTCGTCGGCGGACCCACCCAGTACAAGCCACTCCGCGACAAGGTTGCTTTTGAACTTGGGATCGCACCATCGACCGACGTAAACCCGATGACTGCTGTGGCTGAAGGCGCCGCCGTCTTCGCTGAATCCATCGATTGGAAGTCCCAGAGTCGCGGTCGCAAGAGTAGTCGGGGTGCTTTGAGCACTGGCGGCGCAATCGATCTGTCCTTCAATTATATCGCTCGGACCCCGGACTCCAAGGCCAGGGTGATCGTAAAGGTCGGGGGTACCGCAGCCGCCGGTACGGAGTTTCAGATTGACAGTCTCGACACAGGGTGGTCCTCGGGGCGCCTTGCGCTGAAGGACGGGGCGTCCGTCGACCTGACGCTTTCCAAGCCCGGCGAGAACACCTTCAAGGTGTTCGTGTTCGATTCCAAGGGCGGCCCGGTCGCTCTCAAGGAGGATAAGATCGTTATTGCAAGGACCGCTGCGAGCATCGATGCGATTCCGGCATCTCAATCGATCGGAATTGAGGCAAGGGAAAAACTTGGCGGACGCTTAGTGCTTGATTATTTAGTACGTGAAGGGGATCAGCTTCCCAAGAAGGGGAAGAAGACCTTCAAGGCTGAGGAGTCGCTGCGTGCCGGTAGCACGGGTTCGATCAAGTTCAAGCTGTGGGAAGGTGAGATCGCCGACCCGGTAAACGACAACCGCTTCATCGGAATGTTCGAGATCAAAGCCTCGGACTTTGACGATGGCGTCATCGCCGCAGGCGCGGAGTTGGTCCTGGAGTACGAGATCCTCGACTCCGGTAACATCATGATGGAAGTCTCTGTGCCCTCAATTGGCGGATCCTTCCACAGCGGTCGCAACTTCTACTCTCGCCAAGACGGTCAGATCGATTACTCCCAGGCGTCCAAGCTGGTCGAGGAACAGTCGGAGCACGCAAAGCAGCGCCTGGAGGAGATGGAGTCGAAGATTGACGACCCGAGGCTTGAGCAGGCGCGAGACAAACTCGAACAGGCCGAATCCATCAAGGCTTCGGAAGCAGATCCGGAGACTGCCAAGCAGGCGATGGACAACGTGCAGGAAGCTAAGCGACTACTCGCTCTTGCGCGAAAGGATCACCTCAAAGAAATTCGGCAAATGGAGCTGGATAAGGCAGTTGATTTCTTCGACCGATTGGTTCGCGAGCACGCCCGGCCAACAGAGGCAAGCGCTTTCGACAACTTGGTCAAGACCGCGCAGCGTGCCATCGACAACAACAGTGGCGACTTCGAGGCCCACCTTGACGACTTACGCGGCAAGAACTTCATGATCCTTTGGCGACAAGACTGGTTTGTTATCGATCGCTTTAAGAGGCTCTCTAAGGACTCCTACCTCTTCCCGGACGCAAGGGAGCACGCACAACTTTCCAAACTCGGAGCCGAGGCGCTCAAAGCGAACGACATCGACAAGCTGCGTGGTGTCGTGGCACAAATGGACTCGATTCGCATTGGTTCCGGCGGCGATGACGAGATGATGGCTGGGGCGAACATCGTTCGGAGCTAATCATGGCAATCGAGGGTTGGCTTCCAATAGGGTTCGTGTTGCCAGATGGCGCGAAGACACGAACTGCTCTTTACGAGGGTGGCAGCTGGCAGATCTTTGCGACTTTCGCTGGCGGTCGGGCGCTGATCGTAACCCAAGATCTCGCGGCGCGATGGATCGCGGCTGGACTGCTCGACGACGGCCAGTTGTCCGAATTCACGTTCGGCACCAGCAAATTCCGATCGATTTCTTGCGGAGAGAGTCAGGTGTTAAGCCCTGTATCAGAAGGCGCGTCCCCAAACAACAAGGCAGAGGCTTTGTCGTTTGCGCTAACCTTGAAAGCAACACGGGCCATCGATGAAGAGTGCCCACTCCAAGATTCCCTGTACGTGGAGAAGTTCAGCCGTCTGCTGCCAACCTACAGCATCAGTTCTCGCACTGACGATGACGTGGTGCTTGGGTATTGGTTGACAGGCGGCGCGCCCATTTCGGCGAAGTCGTTTCGACGGCTGCATCAGACGCTCAGTTGGCTTGGCGCCGGTCATCTGAAGGATGTTGTTCAAGCTGCCGGCATAGAGGTCGCGAAAGTGATCCCGGCTGACAAGCGGCGCGTACGGCCTATTGACGCGCCTTCGAAGCTTGGCCTCAAGGAAGAATCCCCGTCTGAGCTGGCTGCAAAATCGGGAGACAAGCCTGCCACATTCGAGCTGGCTGGCCGGGCTGATTTGGCGACCTTCTTCAACGAACACATCATCGACATCATCGTCCATAGGGATCGCTACAAGTCCCTCGGTATTGATTTCCCGTCTGCGGTCGTGCTGCACGGGCCGCCGGGGTGTGGCAAGACATTTGCCGTCGAGCGCCTTGTCGACTATCTTGGGTGGCCAAGTTTTCAGATTGATGCATCAAGCGTCGCGAGCCCGTACATCCACGAGACCAGTAAAAAGGTAGCGAATGTATTCGACAAGGCCATGCAAGCGGCCCCGTCTGTGCTTGTCATCGATGAGATGGAGGCCTTCCTGGCCGACAGAGAGATGGGCAGCGGCCACCACCGCATTGAAGAGGTAGCAGAGTTTCTTCGACGGATCCCCGAGGCTGCGAAAAATGACGTACTCATCATCGCCATGACTAATCGAGTCGAGATGATTGACCCCGCGATCATGCGCCGGGGCCGGTTCGACCACGTGATCAAGGTCGACTTCGCAAGCGAAGCAGAAGTTTTGTCTCTTTTTGAGAAACTGCTGTCGTCACTGCCTAAGGATGACTCAATTGATCCTCGACCGTTTGCCCAGGAACTGGCGGGCAGACCCCTCTCAGACGTGAGCTACGTTGTTAGAGAAGGGGCTAGATTGGCGGCGCGCGCTGGCAAGGATCAGTTGGATCAAGCGAGTCTTCTTACCGCGATGGCTTCAACCCCTGTCCGGGAGCGGGAAGTAGCAGCTAACCGCAAGATCGGATTTGTTTAAGGAGCGTACTCTTGACCAATGGGCCAGACAAGAACTCCAATGGCGAGGTAAAGGGCTTTGCTGGCCTTTCGTCGATGGTGTCCGATGTCGAGGCCACCTCAGTTAACAAGGACCGTTCTTCAACGACCAGTTCAAGCCGAGACTCACGACCCAAAAATTCGTCGCCCGCACAGACTCCAGAGCCCGAGAGACCTCGGGCTCAGAGTCAGGCTCAACCGCAACCACAGCCCAAGTCTCGAGCGAGTACAGGGTACCAAGCGCCGTCTCAACCAGCAGGGGGCGGTTCAGGCTGGAAATGGCTGATTGGGATCGCTGTGGTGTTTGGATTGATTTGGTTCGTCTCCCAGCTTGACGAGAAGTCGCCAGCAACTACCCACTCGTTCCCCCCTCCCCCCAGCAGTTCTTCGACTCCCGCAAGCCCACCGGCTTGGCAGGCACCTGCCGAAATAGTTCAAGCACCGTCACGTCCAAGCGAAGAGACCCCGCCTGTTGGTAGCGGAAACGTTCTGACATCCCCCCAGATAAGGTACTGCACAGCGCAGAACATTCGTTTAGACGCCGCAAATGAGGCGGTCAATCAGTACAACGATTCGGACATCGATCGATTCAACGCGCTGGTTGCAGACTACAACAGCCGATGCAGCAACTTTCGGTACCGAAAAGGTGCGCTGGAGAGTGCGCGCAGTGAGGTGGAGAGATTCCGATCCGACTACCAGGCTCAAGGCAGGCAACTTTTCGCTCTGTCGAGCGCCCGCCCAAGTGTTTTGCCCCAAGCCCGGAGCGCGCCGACCCAGCCCACACAGCCGCGCGCAGAGGAGCGTGTTCCGGCTTCTGATAGTGGAAACATTCGACTTTCAGGTCCGGAAGAGGAGTCCGTTGAGGCTGCATGCTCGTCTGACAAGTACCTGAATGGCCCAGCTGCGTACCGTTCTTGCCGTGAGCGTCAGATAGCTCAGCTACGCAATGGACCTCGTCGCCCTGACTTGAGTGGGTTGGCCTCAGCCGAGCGCGAGTCGATTGAATCTGCTTGTTCCAGTGACAAGTACCTGAACGGTCCGGCCGCATATAACCGTTGTCTCACGAGTCAGCTGCGCTCCCTCGGAGCCAACAATCGGCGGCCTTCGCTCGACTCGCTCTCTAGTTCTGAGCGGGAATCCATTGAGTCTGCTTGTTCTAGCGACAAGTACTTGAACGGCCCTGCCTCATACAACCAGTGCCTGTCAAATCAACTTTCCATGCTGGCGCAGCAAGCGCGCAGGCCAAATCTCGCTAATCTGACTTACTCGCAACGCCAGTCCATAGAGGCTGCATGTTCGTCCGATAAATATCTAAATGGTCCTGCCGCGTACAACGAGTGCCTTGCACGACAGCTTCAACAACTGAGGTGAGATATCCCGAATGTCGATGCCGTTACGTGGTGCCGTTCTTCGGCGGGGGGCGTCCCGTCGACTTGAGCCACAGCGGTTAGTGCGTTCCGAGAGCGTGGGGTGATATGACAAGAGCAATTTGCTTCAAATGCGGGGAGGAGAAGGATAGTCCACTTGTATCTTGCCCTTCATGTAAGGAGACTCCGAAGCATCAGAGCGCGCTCGCATTGTCTCTGGCGCTCTCGGAGCATCTGTCGACGAAGGCTCAGCTTGCTCACTACGCGCACGAAATAAGGAACCACCTTCGTCTATCAGTTCGATCTGATCAACTTGACCAGGCCAACGAGGCTCTAAAGGATCCTCAGCTGATTACCATGCTGGGTGGCGTTAGTCGGGAGCCAGCAAGATCGGTGGCCCCAGGCGCCACACCTCGAGCGGCTACGTGGCCTTCTTCTGACACTCAAAAACGGCAGACGTCCCTTTTAATATCCATGAAATCATCGAAACTGCACAGTTCCCCGTTCGCTTTGCTTGGAGTGACGAGCCGAGATGACCGTCGCAAGATAGTCGACCAAGCTGAGCACAAGTCGCTCGAACTAAATACCGACGACTGCCAAAAGGCGAGAAGCGATCTGACCAACCCTAGAAATAGGTTAGCAGCTGAGATCGCGTGGTTGCCCGGTGTTTCACCGCGTAGAGCTTCTCAGTTGTTAGACGGTCTTCTCGCTGATTCAATGGCCATCCGTGGCGAGACCGGATTACCGACGCTTGCCCATTGCAATTTGTTGGCAGCTGCATTTGAGGCGATCCCAAGCTCCCATCCGGCGGAGGATGTCGCGGAGTTCATCCAGGAGCTGGCTAGTCTTGTCGACGACCTGGATGTCGATGAGGTGATGCGAGACATTAATGAGGACCGTACGGTATCTGGTTTCCCGGAGGTCAAAGGGTCCGATCAAGTCGAAGCCGAACTGGCGGAGAGGAAAAGGTTTTTCCGGTCTGTCATCAAGGATGCTCTGAATCGTCTCCCACCAGAGTCTCTGCTCGCGGCAATAACCGAAGCCGTAAGCGGTGCTACTTGTGAGGGCGAAGTTCATGCACCGGAACTTATAGATGAATTGGTGGACGGTTACGCGGTTGAGGTCCAAAGCGTCCTGGAAAAAGAGTCGGAGACGGCAATAAAGCTGATCGAGACTGTTCGGTCAGCGGCGAGAGGTGGAGAGCTTGCCACAGCTCCGTTGATTGACAAGTTGGAGCGTGTGGCGAGGAACTGGGATCGATTTGCACAACCCATTCAATTAAGCGCGAAGGCTCGTGGAATCGATCATGAAGCGAGCACGTCGTTAGCCTACGCGATCAGAAGTCTTGCCATCGATCTGTTCAATGAGCACGACCAGATCAACCAATCTCGAAGGCTCACAAAGCTGCTAGGCGAGATATTTTCAGAATTGCCAGAGTTTGCGGAGCAGGTAGAGCAGGATGCAAGCACGCTATCCGATATTCAATCTAAGCGAACCCGTGCTGAGGCGCAGTCAAAGGCTCGAGAGGCAGAGTGGGCACGTGCCATTACTTTTTCTGCTGACGTGGGTATCGTATTCAAAGACACCCTTTCCATCTCTCCGAGGGGAATCGAGTGGAAAGAGCAAAAATACCCTCTTGAAGCTGTCACAGCGGTGCGTTGGGGCGCAGTGCGCAATTCCGTGAATGGGATACCGACGGGCACTGATTACGAAATCGGCTTTGCTACCAGATCGGGTAAGACTACGATCAGTCTCCGAAAAGAGTCAACCTACTCAGGATTCATTGAAGCCTTGTGGCGGGCCGTATGCGTCAGGCTCATGATCGAGATGAGCGAAGCTCTAGAGGCAGGGAAAGTCTTGTCGTTTGGAGACATGACCGTAGCAGATAGCTATGTCACTCTTGTGAAACACAAATTTCTTGGCGCGAACGAAAAAGTACGTCTTTCGTGGAGTAATGTGCATGTTTGGAGTGCAAACGGTGAGTTCGTCATCGGATCGAAAACCGACAAAAAGACATACGGATCGGGGTCGTATAAAGACCATTGGAACATCCATCTTTTGGATCACATCGTTAGGGCTGGCTTCAAGAAGGGCGTTGACAAGTTGAGTGACTATTTCAAGGACTAAGGTTCTGCGGGCTAATTGACGGAGGAAGTGGCGATGGGATTTTTATCAAAGCTATTCGGTGGCAAAAAGCAAGATGCCGCTCTGCACCAGGCCTTCGAGCAAATCAAGCGAATCTTGGAGGACGAGGAGTTTCAGCTTGATCTGATTCATCCCTCGATGAGGGACATGATCAAGAACTGTCCAGCGTATGACAAGGATCCGAACGGAAGCGGGCCATTTGGCTTTTCAGAGAGGAATCCAATTCCCGTTAATGGTCCTATAGGACAACTTGCTTACTTGTCGAGGCTCGAAACATCGAAGGGCGAGAGATTGCTCTTCCATCGAATCGGCGCAGTCAACACAATTGATGTGTTTGAGGCGGTGACCTTTTCAGGTGGAGAGTGGTTTATTTTCTTCACGGATCTATATCATCCCCGCCGGTCTCGTGCGATACCAGATGCGTTTCATTTCACTGGTGAGGTCCCTCAGTTTTCAGGATTTCACAAGTACTGTCCGAACTTCCCTTACGACTTCGTGGAGATGAAGGGCACCGAAGAGGAATCGGGCTTGAGTCTTGCGTACATACCGGTTAGCAGAGTTATTTCACAGATCCAGTCTAGAGTATTCCTTAGGCCTTTGGCCCACAAAGCGAAGCTTGATTTAGTGCGTACCCGCTTAACAAGCTCTCTGATCCAAGGTGTTTGAAAAATGGAAAAGCTTCCATGACAAAGTCGTTTAAAACTCTGGTCGTGGGAATATTCTGGATTGACTTTTCGCTTCCAGTCCCAATGTCTACGCAGCGTCTTTGTCAGAGATATTCGAAAGGAACGGAAGAGAAAATGTGCTTGCGAATCGTAAGGCTGTTGCTTCGCAAATAGATGACTGCTGTTGTGGCAAGCACGAGGTCATGTGTACGAGCACACAAAGTGTCGGTTGAACCGACACTTTGTGGTGAGGTTTGGTAGATCATAGTCTCTCACCTGCTCTAGCTCTTTGCCATAGCAGTCCTTGATAAGCAGGCGTTAGATGCAAAGGGTTGCCGAAACTAACGCCAGCATGCCGGCAGCAAAGTTGACTGGGCATGGCAGCCAAACCATAGTAAAGATTGAAAAATTTCTTAGAACGCTTTACAGTCGAAGCTATGTTAGCCCAAATGTAGTAGTTCAGCTTGATACAGCAGGTATGAGAAAGGTGAGCAGTATCTTGCTGAATGGCCTACATGCAACACGACTGCAATTCTGCTCTGGTACACCCTCAAGATTACTGCATTCAGGAACAAGAGGCCGCAAAATGAATAATTTTATAGCCAATACTTTTGCAGAAATACTTAGCATTATCCATTTAGCTGCCATCTCATGCCTTGGTTTAGCCGTTTGGATCTATTTTGAGAATAGAAAACTTGGATATGGCGTCTTCAGCGAAATTGAGCCAGCGCCATTTTTTTAGTAATTGCAGCAATTTTTATTTGTTACGTAATTTTTTTCGGAATATTGTCAACTTTTGTTGCCATAAACATAAACGTCCAAAAATTAGTAACTCACTTCGAAAACGTCAAGTCAAATTCCTAATAGTCAAACAGCAATAAGGAATGTATACAGGCGAAGGAAAAGTTTACATTAATGCAAGGGTAATCCTCCCCTAGAACCAAGGGGATTAGAAGTAGAATTTTTTCCAAAGGAAGAGGTTCTACATGAGAAAGTCAAGATTTACGGATAGCCAGATTTTGGACGCGGTGAAGCGCGTTGAGGCTGGCATTGGGGTGCCTGATCTTTGCCGAGAGATGGGCATCAGTACGGCCACCTTTTATAAGTGGCGAGCCAAGTACGGTGGCATGGATGTGTCGATGATGTCGCGTATGAAAGAGCTTGAAGAAGAGAACAGGCGGCTCAAGAAGATGTACCTTGAGGAGAAGCTCAAGGCCGAGATCGTCTCGGAGGCGCTTGAAAAAAAGTGGTGAGGCCATCTCAACGCAAAGAGATGGCCGTAACTGCTGTGAGGGAACGTAGGGTCTGTGTCCGATTGGCTTGCGAGGCCTTTAGGATCAGCGAGTCTTGCTACCGCTACGAACGTAAGCTCGATTCAGATAATGAAGCGATTGCAACATGGCTGATCAAACTGACAGACAACAACCGCAATTGGGGCTTTGGCCTTTGCTATTTGTACTTGCGAAACCTCAAGGGATTCAAGTGGAACCATAAGCGCATCTACAGGGTCTACAAAGCGTTAGAGCTGAATTTGAGAATCAAACCCCGTAAGCGGTTGATCCGCGAGAAGCCAGAGGCGTTAACAGTGCCTCATGAAATCAATCAGGTTTGGTCCATGGACTTTATGCATGACCAGCTTGAAGACGGCAGAACGTTTAGGCTACTCAATGTGATTGACGACTACAACAGAGAGGCTATCGGCATCGAAGCAGACTTCTCATTGCCCTCAGAGCGCGTGATCAGAGAGCTCAAGCAGA
>Ga0214923_10008238_pt1 | contig 11172 bp, 13 predicted proteins | sample LL1510_MetaG_FD_177993 | JGI IMG/M metagenome (GOLD analysis project Ga0214923, IMG submission 177993) | Freshwater microbial communities from Lake Lanier, Atlanta, Georgia, United States - LL-1510 | ecosystem: Environmental > Aquatic > Freshwater > Lake | place: USA: Georgia | collected... | reverse complement strand
TACTGTATGGGACCCGAATGATATCGCGCGCACTACGGTGCGTGAGGGTACTGTCAACTGGAACTGGCTGGGCCAGGCTGCTCCTGCGGCAGATGGTGCAACGCGCCTGAAAGTATATGACCCTGATGATATAGCACGTCCTACACAGAAATCCCAGATTTCTGAGAAATCGGAATATTATGGGGCGTCCAACTCTGTTAATAAGGACTTCACCAGTCATGACTCTGCGTATAATATGCGGACGAATCCTAATAAGGAGCAGATTGCCGCAGGACGTAACCCCCTACATGGTAATGGTGGTGCCTTGGCGATTTTTGACGGTGATATACATCAGACAACTCGTCGTCTGAACGCAGATGTCGTAAATGATAGAACGACGGCGGTGAATCGTGTCGTTGGTCTTCCGACAGGGGTGGGAGATATTGGTGAAGTGCGCCCGCGTGTCCCTTTGAAGTTGGATGTGAGTTTAGAAAGAAATAGTCGTGAGGTGGTGGCCTCTATTAACTCTAATCCTCTGATGGCCACACAAAATCTGGCATTCAATGCGAAACACGACGAGGAACTCTTGAGGGAAATGTTGGCTTCCATGTAAGGGGGCTTTCAGTTTGTTAGTTAAATACTAAAGTTAGGCATCTCCTAATGCTTAACTTTTATATTTAATGGTAATAGGGGTATGAGCAGTGGGTTTAGTGAGGCAAACCTGCGGCGGGCTATGGAAGAAAGTTTAAAAGAAAAAGCCAAAGAAGAAAAAGCCAAGAGGGCATTTAATGCTAATATACGGGCTGCTATGGAGGAAAGTCTAAAGCCTAGATTTAAAGCGTTTACTGAGGCACAACTACAAAGACCATTAGAAATATTTATAAGAGAGGCGAAGAAATATAAGATAGAACCTGCTGTATACGATGCCGTGATGAACGGCACTGCCGAACCTGATGGACCATTTGGTCGTTATTCCCTCCAGTTAAAAGAAATAAATATGGCCCAAGAACTTGTAGATAGAAGGGACCAAAACATTTTATGGTTTCAAGACATTATAAAATGGGGTGGAAATCCTGAGCCGCTTAGCTCACACTTAGATATATTTAAAGATTCGCCTATAGAGAGCCTTGATACGCTTGAAAAACTAAATACAGTAATAGGTACCGTTTTTGAAACTAGATTGGGCTCTAGAAAAGAGCGAACAAAATCATCTGGCACTGTGGCCAAGGAAATGCCCCAAAAAAAGTTTGATTTACTTAAAAATCTCTTTAGACTTAAATCAAGTGGAAAAGACTCTGATTGTCTAATACATTCATTTTTAACGATTACATCTAAGAACTTTCAATCACTTACAGTTGAAGATAAAGATATTGTAGCCTCTAACTTTAGAGCTCACGTTTATACAAAAACACCACAGTACCTTTCTATAAAAGAGAAACAGCTAGAAAAATATTCTAAAATATTAACGTATATAACCCCTATAAGAAGAGATAGGAATACCTATATATTTAATAATCTACCAGAAGAAGGGTTAACAGCAGAACAGATAGCTCTTATTAATAAAATAAAGCGTGCAATAGGGCCACAAATATTTCAGGAAAAGCTTACAGATTATTTAATATCAGAGCGTGTAAAACCTGGAATATTTTTAATAGATGAAGATGTAAAAAATCTTGTTGCCTTTTATAGGATAGTAATATCAATATTTGAGGGTAGGAATGGTATTCTCACTATATTTGATGAACATGATGGGGATTCTAAGGAAATGTCATATCTCATGTATAACAATGGGGGGCATTATGAAGGGGTGATTGTACGTGAAGGTAATAGGTATGAATTCACATATCCTACGGAAAATCTGAAAGTGTTAAGCGAAGCTATGCTAGATTCCAACGAAGCTATTATTGGTCCTAATGAGGCAATGCGTTACAGCGCTGCTATGGAGGCATACAGAGCGGCTGCGCCTGCTAGGCTGGCTGAAGAGGCTGCGGCTGCTAGAGCGGCTGAAGAGGCTGCCAGAAGGGAGAGGGTAAAAAAGATGATGAACTTTAGATTAGAACAAATCCTACCTGAAAGAGAAAAAATAAAAGCTAAGATAGTAGCGGGACAAAAGGGAATGTATAATAAACCGCTTCCGCTTGTAGTAAGTCGTCTACGAAATGCTATAAGGCAGTCTCGTAAAGGTGGAAGGCGTACTCTTAGACGCCGCAGAACAAGGAGAACCTAAATGAAACCCGCGCCACAACTTTAGAATGGCTTCAGAGCCAGCCCTATCGTACAAACAGCCCTGTAAAGGTGCGTTGCTTATTAGCGGCGAACCTGGGACAGGAAAATCACGATGGATACGCGAAGAATCTGTGGCAAAACGAGCAAAACTATTTCGGTGGAATGTACGGATTGATCGTTCTCTTCGTGAAGGTAGAGAAGTATTACATCAACAGGTTCGTTCTAAAGACAGACTATTTGTCTGGATAGAAGGGGCTGATGATTTAACACAAGAGGCGCAGGCATTTTTACGACGCATTTTAGAAACTGCCTCGCCCAATGTGACGTGTTGCCTGGAAGTGCGTGAAGTATGGAAACTATCGCCGCCAATCCTATCAAGGTGTAAAATACTTACAATGCGCTCTGATATGTCCTACCGACTGAATAAAAATACCAGTATAGCTGCTCGCTACGGATTAACACAGCCGTCAACCCCATATATTCCGACATGGAATGAAATCCCTAACTGTAGAAAACGGGGTGACGACCCCTATGTAATATTGAATGCTATTATTGAGAAATACACTATACATGATGAGGCTGTACAAGAATGTATACGCGCCATAGGTTCGGGTTCTTCACCGTGGATACAACTTACAAAATTTATTATATTGAAGTGCGTCCGGTTGGAATAATAGAACTCCAGAGTTGTAACTAGTAACATGGATATTGGCGGAGAAGGTGTGAGCGTATATGCCGAGGCAAAATCAGAATATACAAAGCAACTATGTCAGTATCTAGTTCCCCCAATGCAACAATATTTTTTAGATTTACTTGCCGAGGCTACCCAAAAGGAGGCTGACTCAAAGCGAGTTCTTTTGATGTTTCAGACACTTTTAGAGGATGTTTCCAACTGGAATATGGATAAAGTACAGCGCGAAACAGGATTAATAGTACAGCATTCTAGCTGCGATTATCTAGAAGAGCTGATGACCGCGGTATTCATCGCACACACAAAAGTACTTTCTGCTATTCGGTTAACAACGAAGCAGAAAAAACTACAGATTGCTATACCTAAGTTAGACCATTTCCTACATAGAACAATGACAGAATGTGCGCGCCTTTTATGGAGCAATACGTATCTATTTTCAACCTCGGCTCCATCTATGGAACGCCAGAAGAATCTCCGACAGATTGAAACGTTCTTACATGAGGGTGTTTTACAGGGAATACGCGGCATGTTACCTGTAAAGAGTATTCTGAGGGAATATTTGAAGGAGGATGATGATGAAGAAGAGGAAGTAGAGGAAACAGAGGAGGCGGCGGTAGAGGCTACAAATAATGAGGTAGTGGTCGCGGAAGCGGCCGTACCTGTAGCTGCCCCTGTAGCTGCCCCTGTGGCTGTACCTGTAGCTGCCCCTGTAGCTGCCCCTGTGGCTGTACCTGTGGCTGTACCTGTAGCCGCTCCCCCCACGCAAATAACTGGCTCAGATACAAAGGATGCGAATAGTGACATGGTAGAAATATTTGAAGATGATGGGGGTGACATAGAGGAGGTGAAAATACTAGAGGATATACCTCCGGAGCCGCTAGAGGACTTTGTAGATTTGGACACGAATCAAAATATGATGCCGATGGATTTTGAAGAGCTTGCGTAAGCTATACCCGTTTTTTTCCTGTTGAGCGGCCAGAATGTCAACTACTGCTCTTGTTCCTGGAATGATTATCGGTGGAGTATTTATTTCAGCCCTCGGCGCGGGAAGTACGCTTGTTTTAGAGGAAAAACAGCCAACTCTTAAGTCATTGTCGCGTGATTTTATAATCGGTTCTTTAATGATGATGATGGTGTTACAACTATTACCCGAGTCTACCACGAGTATGGTACAGTGGCTATTAGGACTTGTACCGATGTCTCTGTTTAATCGTATACAGACAGGTGGGGCAGAACAGGTAGATAGTCTAGAAGTGAAGGTGGGTGTTCCAAAGTTTTAACCGTATATATGGTACGTTAAAAACAAAAGTTTGACGCTGAGCGTCATATTTTCGTTTTTATATTTCACGGTACCGTGATCTGCTGAAGTTAAGCACTACTCTAGGCACATGCCGGTACCCCCCTAACAAAACAGGCTCCAGCATTTTGCGCCCGTATCTATGGAAGCTGCATTTACTTGAAAACGGTCAAAGGCAGGGTGTGCGAACTGATAGGATGGTATGGCCGTATGTACATGCGCTGCTATATGCTTATACAAGTCAAATCCAGGGAATCGCTCTTCTCCTGAAGGCGTAATAAGTACGTTCTCACCCATATCATCTATCATCCAGGACCATAGTGCATTGTAGAGAGGAGAAACTGTCTCTGCCACTTCAAGACCATCTTCTGAACTCAATATAGCACCTCCCTCCTTTTCTTCTGGCGTTTCAGGAAATAGGGCCTCTATTAAACTGACTGCCAGGCGAGACAAATCAAAGGACGGATTCGGCGGCACTTCTTCTGTCGGCCTCGGATGTAAAGGCTTGAAACTATATTGCCCCTCCGCGTCATTTCCAGTCTTGAAATCGTCACTGAAAAACTGCTTTCCATTTACAGTGAATATAGAACGCCCGAAATCAATAATACGGAATATCTTTCCATACGTCGGCACTTTAAATATCTCTCCACTGTTTTTCTTGTAATATAAATACTCTTCTTCCGTGGAAGACCATACTATATTGTTTGTGTGTAAATCATTGTGCGTGAGCCCTATTATACTCTGCGCTACAGATAAGGCAGCTAATACTTGGAATATCCACGCAGACCATATATATTCCCATTTATCTGTTCCGCACGTGGCGCCAACCTCTAGATGATTATCAAGCAAATGGTCCATCGTATTCTCATTATCTTCAATACCTATCATCATCACCGGAAAATCTGCTATTTGCGCGTATATCTTATATTTATCTTCCATCTCCGTTTCATTGCTGGAGGATTCATTCTCTGATTCCTCTGCGAAAGATAACTCAGTCAAGTTTCCAGAATGTACAGACGAAGCCTCATGAAACGATTCCTCTTCACCCTCCTCAATATTGACCACTACTTCGCCACCCTCATCTGTATCAGATTGCGACGATGAGCTGTATACAGAAGGCTCCCGTAATATTTCGTCAAGTTGTACCCCAGATATATCTTCATTGGGATTATTCGCAGAAACAACATGTAGTTTATAAAGGCCACGTTTCTGTCCATGCCAGAACCAGCGTGTATTTCTAAAACTCCGAAACTCCTCTGTCATATTGTATCTGTAAATCTTCGCCCTCGCACAGAAGGCACCATAAAACTGATTAAAATGCGGTGACACGTTCGCATCACGTATTTTACCGAGCAAATAGGATGCGATTGTCTCCACATAGGCTTGATTAGAAGTATCCTGTAACTTTGTCCAGGCCGCCGCCCACGTTTTACTATGCCAAGGAAGGCCGCTATACTTCGGCAAACTGTATTCTCCTTTTATCCAACGAACAGGGTCAAGTAAATGTGTAACCTTCAAAAAGGCATTGCGTGTACTCACGTTTGTTAGAGATGTCCCTGATGAATCCGTATTTGGTGCTAATCTAAATATACACTTTCCAGATGTACCAGAAATATCAATATTGACTATTTTCATATCGGAATCAAGCCAAATATCATTAGACTGATGCTTCGTTATACGGAATAACCTACTTAAGGTAGGAAAGAACGTCTGTAGGTCGTAAAACCCGGGTATTTCTTTCAAGTCTGGTGGTAACGGAGATATCCGAAAACGGGGCTGAGGAAGTTCCATACCCCGGAGTGTATTACTCATTCTTACAAAACTCCGTAAAACTTATCGTATAATACAGACGCAACTCCCCGCGGTATTCAATATCATAAAAAACTATATCTATAGTCAGAACTAAATGGCCGCCGCTGTAAATGTATCACTAAAAAAGTTTGATATGCGTAAGATTCCACAGGACGCCGTGGTTATTTTTATTGGGAGACGTCGCACTGGTAAATCAACGCTGGTGCGTGACCTCTTATTTCACCATCAAGAAATGCCGCTCGGAACAGTTATCAGTGGTACCGAAGAATCCAACTCATTCTATGGCAAAATGATTCCGCCCTTATTTATTCATGGCGAATATTCTCCTATTGTATTGGCCAACTTTGTAAAACGGCAAAAAATGATTATGTCAAGAATACAGCGAGACCAGGCGGGTGGGGGTACTTCCCGCCTAGACCCTCGTTCCTTTATGATTCTTGATGACTGTATGTACGACGATAGTTGGACACATGACAAGAATATTCGTTACCTGTTTATGAACGGGCGGTGGCTGAAGGTATTTTTCATTATTACTATGCAATATCCTCTCGGTATTCAACCAGCTCTCCGGACGAATGTGGACTTTGTATTTATTCTTCGTGAACCGTATGCGAACAACAGAAAACGTATTTATGAAAACTACGCTTCTGCCTTCCCGTCCCTGGAGTTTTTCTGTCAAATCATGGACCAGTGTACACAGAACTATGAATGTCTCGTAATAGACAATACGAGTCAGTCGGCCAAACTGGAAGACTGTATTTTCTGGTACAAGGCTAATATTCATGGCGATTTCCGTATTGGGGCGCCCGAGTTCTGGCAACATTCTGCCAACTACTATCGCGACAAGGAAGAAGAAGAGGCAAATCAGTATGACCCGAACGCCGCGAAACGCCTGAAAGGGCCTGCGATTAGTGTGAATAAGAAACAGAGTTAATAGTAAGAATGTCTGAAGAACTCTATGCCGTTTTCATATTTGGAGTACTCGCCATTATACTGCTGGCCCTTGACAGAATGTATCGTATTACCCCCTTTTTAGTGCGGGAAGGATTCCAAGGATTTGGTATACCTGGTGTAAGATGCGGGGTAGATTTGCCGCCTTGTAACTTCCCGATGCGCTGTATAAATGGATTCTGTTGCGATTCCACTAAAACGCAGCAACTCATTGACAGGAATCCTCTTCCGGTGATTCCTTAGGGGGAAATATATTAAACGGTATTTATAGAATGAAGGTTCGTGGTGGCTATGGTCTAGCAGGCCTTGTTATTGTATTACTATTGGCTGTTTCTGTACTGCCGATGCTACGGCGTGTTTTTGCGCGTTCATTCCCGGAAGGATTTCAGGCACTTGTGGGTGTTGATACGCGCAAGGGAGATTGTAAGGGCGTGAACTGCCAGGAGGGCGAGTTCTGTCAGGAGAATGTGTGCCGTCCTGTATATCCCCCTATAACAAATCAGTATTTCCCTGAAAAGTAAAATGGCGTGGAACAGATAATATAAAAGTTAGGTACAGTGTAACTAACTTTCATATTTTTGGAGCAAATACTATTAATCCATATTCATCTTCCTCGCCATCGCAAGATCCGCAGGGCCATCCTTGCCAAACATGTCGGAAAAGTTCGCAGGGGTCTCAGCCGACTCTACCACAGAAGAAGTGTCGCCAATCTGAACAGGCTCGCCACGCTTCTGTGAACGCTTCTCCTTCTGCTCTCTTTGGAATACCTCACGACTCTCCTCATTTTCCTTATACTTCTTCATGAGCGTATTCAACTGGTCCTCGGCATACTCCTGGTCGGCCACATCGTTCGGGGCAGGGTCCCAAGGAAGCCACTTGCCCACTTCACCCACGAAAATATTATGAAGCGTATCCTGGCGCTGTAGCTTCTTAGAACGTGCCACAGCCTCCGCCTGAGAACCATAGACACCGCGGACCTTCAGCCCACGCACCGTAGTACGAAACTCATTCTTTGTGTAGAAATCATCCTCCAGCTTTGCCCGATTCGTGTACATGAAATCGTCGTACGCCTCCTTAATCTTCGTCTCACTTAGCTCCTTCTGATGCCCCTTTACAAACTCGTGGAACTCATTCATCGTATTGTCAACACGGAGCTTTGAACTACGGCATACTGCGGCTGCCCCGCTCAAATCCTTCGCATCAAGGGCTTCCGCCTCCGCGTCCAACTTATTGTTAATCCCACGGAGAGTATCCATCAAATACTTCTCAAGGCACTTCGTGTGTACATTGAACTCATAGCCTTTCACAAAGGCGTTGAACATAAACTGGTCCTTGTCGTTCAGTACTTTCTCCGGGCTCAGGAAACTCAGTAGGCAAAACTTCTGACCAGGTAGCTCGGCATCCTCCTCTAGGAAATCCTCGCGCTCAGTGAGTTTTGACATTCTATTCTAGTAAACTACTATCGCTTTAGATGGAATAACGCAGCTAGCATTCCAGTAAAAATATTTTCAATAAATATAGAACGAATGGATCCTACCTCTGAGATATTGAATCGCGCCATAAAGTATTTAGTAGAGGGCTTGTTTGTGGCCGTTGCGGCCATATTTATTCCTCGTCACCGCCTCCCGGTAGATGAGATTATCACACTCGGTATTGTGGCGGCGGCCGTATTCGCTATTCTGGATGTAGTGTCTCCCAGCATTGGTGCTACGGCGCGTCAGGGCGCGGGCTTCGGCATTGGCGCGAACTTGGTGGGCTTCCCTGGCGCCAGACTATAAATGATATAATGTGACATATCACATGTATTAAAAAGCAAAGTTAGGTATATTGTACCTAACTTTGCTTTTTAACAGTATTCTTGTGCCTACCTACGGTATTTTGCCGTGCGGCGCCGTTGCCTTCTCTTACGCCTAGAGCCCCCCTTCTTTTTCCTAGGCCTAGGTGTAACAGGTTCTGCAAAAAGTCTACCCTCACCCCCTACAAAAATAAGATCTATTTCTCTTCTTCCCCCCGTGAATAATTTTACGGTAATAGGATCCCCTACCTTATTTATATAATGATATGTATACTTACTGGATTCAACGGTTGTAACCACATCACGCCTTAATACCGCATTAAAAATATACACAACCTCATCTATTAAATTCATTTTACGAACAAATTTACCTATTTTAAACTCACCTGTTTGTAAATATAGGGGTCTGTACATTAAAACCTGGGGTTGTATTATTTTTTCCTGTAGTTCTTCGGCAGTTGTACCAATCATTGCATCCTGTAGGTCGGCATCCCCAAGAAAGGATACTTCAAATAGAACTTCTGCGTCTGGTAATAACTCAAGTCCATCAGTCATATCCTCAAGATAATCTGCCCCTTCTTCTTCCATCTATTAAGTTACCGTATTAAATCTGGGAGGCCATACACAACAGGGTCTCCCTCCAGTAAGTTTAGGGATAGGCTCATCAAGACTTTCATGAATCAGCTGAATCCAATATACATCCATTTTATCACCGTTATCCACATGCGATACAGATACAAGTGTTTCGCCACTATCAAACTCCTGCCCTACCCCATTATAAAGCATTCGGCAACACTTACTTTCATCTACCGGAATACATCTCGCATAGGCCTCCAAAAGTGTAGTATATACGCAGACACTGTCATTATATATTTCCGTTTCGTTCTTGAGATTTACCCATGACTTGATAAAGCGATAGGGGGTTTCAATCATTTGTAAGATGGCTAATAAATGGCCATCCGCATAAATTTTAATCAAACTGACCGAATAAACTGCCACGCCAAATCCTCGCAGATTTTCTCCCAGATTTTATCTTGAATATATAACTTATCGCGATTTTTCAGCAAAGGAAATGAGGGCAGATACTCATCCAGTTCCAAGAGTTCACAGAACTTATAGAGAACATAGGAATACGAAAGAAAGTTACTGCGTTCTTTGGGGCAGTTCTTCTGGAAAGAGGGTTGAATCTCCTTGAACATATACCGCAACTTCTCCTCCACCTCACGACTCATTACCGGGGCATTCTGACCGTTCAGACGATTAATGATATGCGGGACATGTTCATAATATTTATTATACTTCAACTTCTTCAGAATCTCGCGTACTTTCTGCCTCGCCAGAGTACGATAATCCAAAATGCGCTCCTTTTTCAGTTCCGCGCAAATAGCATCATATACTTCCTGAGGAATCTCTGTACTCTCTTTTGCCTGAAACTGCGCCAACCACTCATTGAAATGATTGATACGTTTATAGGCGTAATAACTAATCTCGCGAGGGGGGTCCTTGTAACTCGGTTTATCGGAATCAACCAGAATAAACTGTTGATTTCCGCAGTTTGTACACGTGAACAGGGCCTCATTCGCGCTAAATATCATTTCCTGCTCGCATTCAGCACATTCGCCATAGGAATCATGTTGAATAGCAGAGTTTCCGCGGGCATGTTCGGGATGGATTTTCAGCAAATATTCCTCTAATAGTTTATCTCTTCTCAACATTTCCCCTTTCATCTGTGGAACGGCAGGTGTCTCCGGCACACATCCTGTAGAGGCCGCCTGTTCTAAGGCGGCAAGAACAGAACCAGGCTTTGCCTTTACAGTTGCCCGCTTTACACTTGGTTCAATACCCCTACTAATCATGTCCTGTGTTTCATAATAGTTATATACTATATCACCCGCGTCTAAGAAATAGTTTAAAATGGCGTCGCCCCCGCCCACCGTCAACTCTCTTACGTGCGCCTGATGTAATATATCCAATGTCGTTCTTGCCTCTGGATTACTACGCTTTGTTGGACGAATCTTGAAAAAGGCATCTTGCGATGACATCTATATATCTATACATGTTTTATTCAGATGTTTAGGCTCATTGTACTACCGGCAAGTAGATGCCGGTAAAATGGATGTCCCCGGCAGACCCACCTTTTTCGTCCTTTTTAGGTCCGAAAACTTGTAGGTCTCCGGCAACTTCCGAAAAAAACCCCCATTTCTAGAAATTTATTTCTACTTAAGGGTTATAACAAATGACTGGTGGTGGCTTAATGCAGCTTGTAGCTTATGGCGCTCAGGATGTGTACCTAACGGGCAATCCGCAGATTACTTTCTTCAAGGTGGTGTACCGCCGCCACACGAACTTCGCCATGGAGTCCATTGAGAACCCCTTCAACGGCTCTCCTGGCTTCGGCAAGCGTGTGACCTGCACGATCCA
>Ga0214923_10008237_pt1 | contig 11172 bp, 5 predicted proteins | sample LL1510_MetaG_FD_177993 | JGI IMG/M metagenome (GOLD analysis project Ga0214923, IMG submission 177993) | Freshwater microbial communities from Lake Lanier, Atlanta, Georgia, United States - LL-1510 | ecosystem: Environmental > Aquatic > Freshwater > Lake | place: USA: Georgia | collected 2015-10-15 | reverse complement strand
TGTTTAAACCGCAATGGAATATAAATTTTGCTGAACAATTCAAGCAACTATATATAAAAGAGAATCGTTTACCAGAAAATTTCGATGAACGAATCTTGTGCTACAAAATCACAACCTGTCTTGGATCAATGGCTTTTTATGCAGAATCCAACCAGCCCAACAAATACTCTGCTACTGCTACCATCCTCCATAACCTCCTCGCCCAAGCCGACCAGCTTGCTTAATAATTGCGGTAGTAAAAATATTTAGTGTAAAATCAGATATATGCAGCAGGTAGTAATCATTAATGGTGGAACAACTTTTGACAGCAAAAAAGAATATTATGACTATCTAAAAAATATTCAGATAGATAAAGACCGTCTCCTAACCAAAACAGATTGGAAGCAAACCATTGCCAGAGATTTGGGAGATAAATATGAAGTATTGCTACCAAGAATGCCCAATACAGCAGATGCGCATTACGAGGAATGGAAGCTGTACTTCGAATCCGTATCCAAGATATTAGATGACCAAGTTATTTTAATAGGCCACTCACTAGGCGGAATTTTCTTGGCTAAATATTTATCCGAAAACCAGGCTCAGTTCAAAATTAAATCATTAATATTACTAGCCGCTCCCATCCAAGACACAGCAGATGAAAGCCTAGGCGACTTCCGTCTCACAAAAGATTTCACTAATCTCATTAAACAAGTTACAAACATACATATACTGCACAGCCAGGACGACCCTGTAGTACCAGTAGCCGATGCCCAACTTTACAAAAAACAACTCCCAACCGCCACCCTAACCCTAATAAACGACAAAGCCCACCTCAACACCGAAACCTTCCCCGAGCTAATCACTGTCATTAAAAACATATCCTGATAATTATGAAACAACCCTTGCTTATTTAAATAATATTATTAGCGGTACATTTATAAACTTATAACAGTAGATATATTAAATATATTAGTATTAATCCGACTATTTGTGTTAATTTATAAGCCAGCTATTACATGGAAATATTAAGACCATCTCCTCTAGATATCTATATCGTCTAATTGTCCTAAAAAATATTTTTCAATAAAGTTCCATCGTTCCTGATCTGAATTTAACTTCTCAAAAAAATATCCCATAAGTTCATATGACTCTCTATGTTTATCGCCAACAAGCTTAACAGTGCGACTTGCGTAGGATGAGTTATTGACAATTTTTTCAATAGAGTACGGGTTGTTTACTCGAACAAAAAACTCAGGATTGCTTCCCGAAGATATCTTACATTCAGCGGCCTCAAGCAACTCTATAATTTGACCAACAATGATCTGTTTGTCGTCTGTCATCTTGCTAGAATATCGCACTGTCTTTGTTTTTCTGTCATCTGCCAACATTACACGGATGATTTTTTTCAGTGAGATGATTCTACTCTCATATGTCGTGTTTCTTATGATATATTTATTTGTAATAGAATTGTATTCAAAAAAATTACCAGCATTAAACATATTATTAGCATCAACTCTAGCCAATAAATGTATAAAAGATGTTGAAACCATATCAGCTATATGCTTTTTTTTAACACCATGTTTGTCGATAATTCTTTGCGATAGCTCCTCCGTTGTGTAATATTTTCCTGTTTGTTTAATGTCATCAAATATTTCTTTCATTGTATTTAAAAACTCAAACAGTTCTCTTTTTAATTCACCAAAATATTTATTGCCACTGTTAATTTCGATTACAACTCGATTGAACATTTTTCTATTTTCACCTGAAATTCTAAAATCAAATCCAGGGAGTTCTCCTGAATAAAAGGATCGCTTAAAAGAGCCGAATGACATGTCACGATATTTGTTTTCCCACATGACCTTAAAGTCCAGTCGATATGTATCACCTGGTGAACGTGTCGTGATGATTGATCCTTTGTGGTCGATTTCTTCTGTTGTGCGCGGAAGATTTAGTCGATTGAAATACATAAGAAGATTGTGCTTTTTAAGTTCAGGTATTAAATCGTCATTAATCATGAAACATCCAAAAGTGAACATGCTTCGTGGTTTAAAAATTAGTGGTGCATAATTTAGCGAGGGGTCTAAATCAAAATCTTTCTTAATTATAAGTAATGTGGTTTTTAATTTGGCATCTATCTGTTCAGGGCGCTCATCTGCAAATATGTAGGAAAACTCTTCTGGCGATACCAAAAAATTTCTTTTATTATACTTTGTGTATAGTTCGTAAATCTTTTGTAAAACTGCCTTAACCTGATAATTCTTTATACTAGACATACCGTGTAGCTGCTTAATGTATCTAAAATCCTCTATAAAGAAATCTGTACTAGCCACTCCTACTATTCCAGGCTTTCGTGCCACACGACCAATTTCTTGAACATAATCAGCAACATTGCCAGTGGGCGCGAAGTGATAAACATTCTTTATATCTTCTATATCAATTCCCATGCCAAAGGCTTTTGTAGCTATTACTACATTTTTAGTACCGTTTTTTATGGACATAAGGGTTTCTTTTTTCTCGCCAGGAGATATATTTCCTGCGTATTTGCCAGTTTTTTCAGGTTGATTCATCTTGGAATATAAATCATTAATATGTCTTGTGTATGGTACGTAAACGAGTGTTTTTTCATCTCTTTCAGCCATTAAGTTAATTGCTTTTAATGCTGTCTGTAGTTTTTCTTCTTTATAGGCATGGTCTTTGATGTGTCTCCGGATATCAAAAGTAATATCATTGCGTTTAACATTTCCAATATACTTAAGGGGAGTCATTTTTAGTGATTCAATTATTTCCAAATACATATTATCGTTGCCGCCAAAAGTTGCTGTAGCAGTAAAAGTTGCTATCGGGAAGTTGTGTTCAGTTTTAGGGTCGTTTCTTAAGCGATGAATAAACTCACCAAGGTACCAATAATCTGGCCTAAAGCTCTTTCCCCAAGTTGCTACTATGTGAGCTTCATCTACAACAAGCAGACCAATCTTCCTGTCACCGATCAAATTCGTTATATCTTGATTAGATAAAAGAGATTCTGGGGATAAGTACAAAATGGATATTTCACCAGACTTCACTTTTTCCATAGTTGTTTCTTTCTCAATCGGTGTATAGTCCGAATGAATAGTACCAGCCTTATTGGTCATTGACCGTATGTTGTTTACTTGGTCATTCATTAGACCTATTAGCGGGCTTACAACAATGGTTAATAATTCGTATTTCTCTGCAAGATAGATTGCAGGTATCTGAAACATTACAGACTTACCAGCTCCAGTCGGTGCAGTTGTAAACACATCTCTAAAAGATTCATTGCTTTGAGCTTTAATGGCATTTTTTACGGTGTCGTCTATTATCCTCGCTTGATTTACTTCAGTTAGTTCAGCGCTCTCGTACGGATCTTTGTAAACTTTAATTTCTCTGAAATCATATGCACTGTTCTTACGTTGCAGAATCTCTCTGTATGCAACCAGTCTATCGGTATTAATTTCTCCCTTTTCTACCACGTAGTCACGTTTCGTAAATATTACGCCGAGAGGCGCTAAGAACCTCTCGATGTTTTGTATATTTTTGTCAATTTTGATCTTGTCAACTAGGACATTAATCTCGCCCGCATTATCATTAATAACTTTAGTTATTAGATTTGAAAAAGTAACTGCATCATATTCTTCGGGTATCTCAATTTTTCTTTCAGAAGTGTTGAAAGTTTCTTTCACTAAATCAGAAAGTTTAATTTCATTATATTTTACATTCGTTAAGTCGTTATATGCGATATATGTGATACCGTCTATCTCAGACACATCACCATAATATTTCTGAACTATATTATCTGTGTCCTTATTGAACAGCTCTTGTAGCTTATATTTATCATTGCTGCTCTTGCTGTTTGGATAATAGATGTAATACATATCGTTCTCAACAACTACAAGCTTATAATTGTGCACGAATGGTAAACCGCCAAGAGAGTTGTCGATAAGCCAAGCTATATCTTCGTGCAATGTAAATATTGGTTCGCCTGTTGACATGCGTAACGTAGCATTGCCAAGGTCTGGACTGGTAAATATTATAGGTTCTTTAGTAAATAAAAAACGATCTTTTATTGAATCTAGCCAATAATTAAATCCCTTTAGTACATAAATCGTATTTGATTCATCAAGATCATTTACAGCCTTTATCACCGCATCTTTAATTGTGGACATATAAGGTAATTATAACAGCAAGATAAAAAACCTTCAGAATAATAACTATAACCATATCTAAAAACAGAGACAATCCAAGAAGTTTTATACAAAATAAATCATGGAGAAGACTAAATTTTAGAACCAGGCTGAATTAATTTGGAATAGAGCCGAAATACCCCCACGATGTATGTAAAAATCGTGATCTTCTATAATCTACTCGCGAACCACAGCTTCTTCTACGGTTTCACCAGGCTCCACACCGCCACCAGGCAGAGTAAAATACTGCTTATCAGGCTCAGTTACTTGCATAACCAGCAACCTACCACCATCTACAACCATCGCCACCACCATATCTTTAATACTGCTGTAATCTTACCAAGACCCCATCCAAATAATTTCAGCCAAACAAAAAACATTAATAGATATTTCATAAGTTCATTATTATGATCACGGCTAGCAATTAAAATAATTATTGCAGAATCACAGCTTTTTTCATAAATGCTATTATTTCAGGGTCGACTATGATGTCATCTCGTTTTATGGGAGCGTCTAGATATAGACCTTCAAGTGAAACGCAGCGACTAAGGGCAACATAAGTTTGACCGTGTGCAAAAGCGCCATCGCTAAGATTAACAGCAACAGACTGATACGTCTGGCCCTGTGATTTATGAATGGTAATGGCCCAAGCTAGTCTTATGGGTAGTTGCTTAAATGAACTTACTGTTTCTTTAGACAGCTCTCTTTCATCGGGGTTGTAATCATACTGGATTTTATCCCATGTTGCGGGTGAAACTGTATGCTCAACGCCATCAATGCTAACTTTAACAACATCTTTGTTTAATTTAGTAATAACTCCTAGTGTCCCATTAGCCCATCGTCTCGGTTTCTGATTGTCGTTCTTTAACATCATTACTTGGGCGCCCACTTTAAGCTTTAATTTTTTATCAGTTGGAAACGAACTTTCAGTTATGCTACCCCAAATTTCTGCTTCGTAAGTTTTTTCATCTCCAGGCAAACTCGACAGCATCTTATGGTTAATTGATGATACGGTGGCATTGTGACCAGCAAGTGTTATATAGCCACTATCTGGTTTCTCTGCTCTCAATCTTTGATTTAAAATTTTCATATCAGACTCTTTCAGAACGCCATTACGAATTGAATTAAGTATCCTCTTGAATTCATGATCTTTTTGTCTGAAAATTATATTTAACTCATATATTTTTAATCCAGAATCTTTTATTGACTGTGCATTAAAGAAATAATAACCCCCAAAATTATGCTTGAAATATCTATCTAGTTCTCCATCTGTTACAACTGGCGGTAGCTGATACAAATCCCCGAACATGACCATTTGGATACCACCAAAAGGCTCATCATTTTTACGAGCTATTTGTAATTTTTTACTAATCCCTTCCATTAGGTCTACTCGCACCATTGAAACCTCGTCAATAACAACAGTGTCAATATTTCGCAGTATTTCTCGAAGCTTATAATCGACACGAATGTCGTCAAAATCTATATCGAAGGGCATTCTGAAGAATGAATGTATCGTTTGTCCGCCAACATTTAGTGCCGCAACTCCAGTCGGCGCTACAACCACTACTCGCTTGCCACTATTTTCTACGAAATACTGAAGCAGTACTGATTTACCAGTCCCTGCTTTACCAGTAATGTAATAATTATCATTTGTCGTTTCCAAAAGATTAAAGACGTCTGACTGTTCGTTGCTAAGTTTTATTGAAGATAAATCTGCTTGCTTAACATTCAATCTTGGCTTAGGAACAGGCCTGGTATTTTTATTAACTCTTGGACTGTGTGGTGAAGGGTGCATCTTGTGGGTTGGTTGATTTATATTACTACTAGATTGTCCTGCTAAATAAGCTATAAATGCGACGACCCCAATCACTATAAGCCATTCCATTACTGTTCACTGTCTTTCGATTCGAATGTGAGCTTAGGGAGGCTATTAACAATATCAACTGTCTGGACACTGACGTTGATCACACTCAAAATTAGATCGAGAATGTAGCGTGGATTTCCGCTTTCTTTTGCCCAATCATTTGGGTCATTTAAGATACCACTATCTTTATGTTTGGTAATTTGGTAACGTTCTATAATCCATTCAATGGCGCTCCTGCCGTTCACCACATATTCATAGGCTTTTTCGGGAATATTTTCTATCTTGATTGCTGAATTGTAGATGATTGTGTCGCGTTGACCCTTTTTGATAAATTTCAACTTTTCTACATGATAGTTATTGTGCTGTGTGCCACTGACTTTGACGCTTTTGTATTCAGGGGAGTGTTCATAATTTATATGTAGTTCTGCTAACTCGCGACCTGCTTTACTGAATACCCAAAAATCGTCAACTGCTTCAACGAGTGGTATTCGTGGCAACATTTTTTTTAGGTCATTCGAAAACTCACGTCGATAATCATCACTATGCAGGAGACCATATACGTAATAAAATACATCTTCTTTGCATATTTTATTATCATGATATTGCTCTTTTGCTTGCTTTACGATAAAGTCGCTAATTCCATCTTTTACTGTTATAGAATCTTTGTTGTAGTTATCAAAAATGTTACCTTGTTTTTCTTTTATATTATTTTTGTAATGCAAAGGAAATATTTGTGTAGTTCCAAGGACGCTATAATTAGGTATAATATCAGTCATTATAACTCCAAAATTCTTGTTACTTCCTGGTCCAGAAATACATATTGATCTATTATTTTCGAAGCTTATGTTATCAGATCCATAAAGTTTGGGTAGCTGGTAAACTCTTTCATTAAGAGTACTGTCATAATATACTTTTTGCTTAAAAAAAGGTCTATAAAGGCTCGGTAAAATTTTATTTTTATTAAATTTAATCGTCTTACCTTTTGAAAATTCTCTAATTAGATTATGCGTCCATGATATATTATTTTTATTTAAACCTATGAGTTTATCGTTTAGATTGTATTTTAGTCTATTTAATTCACTATCGTAAAATGCTAACATCCTAACTATATTTTCTTCAACATTTTTGTTTGAACTACCGTAGCACCAGGCGTCTCTGGCAGTTAACAAACCCAAGGAATACGTATTGAAGTAACTGCTTGTTTTTAAATTAAACTTTTTGGCAGGTGCCAGAGGAATGTAATTATTAAAGCTATCATTGCGCATATTTAACCAGTCACCGTATTTATTGGGCGATAATGATATTAAGGACATATTTGGATTTTTGAAGGATTTAAAATTTTTAATAATTCTCAATTTTTCTTGCCTGTCTAGATACTCACCAATGTCATGGTAGTATATGGTCGCCTTTTTTTTATTTAAACTAGGATTTTTTACTAACAAAGTAATTGAAATAGGAGTGCGACTTCCGCTGCCAAAAATCTTACCACCTTCTTTACGGCTTAACTCTCCACTGGTGCGTTGATTGCCTCTCAAGTTAAAGACATAAATGGACGTAAATTCTTGTTCAATAGATTTTCTAAATCCGTCAGTGCTGTTACCGTCTAGCCAAGATCCATTTGAAACAAAACAAATAATGCCACCCGCTTTATCAAGTCGGTCAGAACTCCAGCGAAATGCTTTTATATAGGCGTCATATAAAGCTCGATTCAGTCCAGCATTTGATAAGTTTACGTAGTTGTTAGCTATTTTTTTATCTAAATTTGGGTAAGCTTGATTTTGTGCATTATCATTAGCAGATTTTTGACCAATAGAATATGGCGGATTTCCCATTATAACTCTTATGGGGCTTGATTTTTGGCGCTGCAAACGTTCTGAGTTCTCTACTAGGGCTTCACTGAATATTGCATTGTTGCTATCTTCTTCATAAAGTTGAAATGTGTCAGTAAGAACTATCCCCTCAAAGCTTTCGTATTCATCTCTGTCAATCAGATCATGGTAAGCATTTTCTATGTTCACAGCAGCAATGTAATAGGCGAGCAGAACAATTTCATTAGCAAATATCTCACTTTTGTATTTGCGTTTCAGATCTTTTTCTTTAATTACTCCACTCTGCAGAAGTCTAGTGACAAAAGTGCCCGTTCCAGTAAACGGATCCAATATATTTACATTTTCATCACTTAAGCTGCGGCCAAATTCATTTTGTAAAACATCATTTACTGAATGGATAATAAAGTCCACAACTTCAATAGGAGTATAAACTATACCTAATTGTTCTACCATTTTTGGGAATGCAGTCTTAAAGAATTTATCGTAAAGCTCAACTATAATTCGCTGTTTGCCCTCAGAATTATCAATACCTTCTGCTCGTTTGCGTACAGATTTGTAAAAACCATCAAGTAGCTCAGCATCCACGTCTTCAATTGCTTTCGTTTCTATAGCATCCAATGCTTTTTGCATTGATATTGATACGGCATTGTTCTGGACGAATGAATAACCCTCGAACAATGCCTCAAACACAGGTTTGGTGATAATATGTTGTGAAAGCATCTCTATGGCTTGTTCTTCAGTTATAGAGGGGTTTATATTTTTACGTAAACCCCTAATGAATTCACGAAAAGCCATGTGCGCGATATCATCTTCGTCTATGAGTTTGTGAATTCTTTTGATTTGTCTCTCTGCAATATCAGCAACGCTCTTAGCCCAGTTCTCCCAATATTGACGGTCGCCAACTTTTTGTACCATTTTGGCGTATATTGCATTTTGTAATTCATTGAAGTGGAGTGCTGTTTGAGTTACCTGTGATAGGCTCTTTTTAGATTCATCTAAATCATTGAATGGGTCGCCATCGCCATCGGGGTCAGGACGACCTACAAGTATCTGCTCAGGGCGATTCTTATTAAGATCAATCTTGTTGACCGTCGCATTGAAACGATCGTCGTGAGCGCGTAGAGCGTTTAAAACAGTCCAAACTACTTTATAACGTTCGTTGTCGTTCAAGGCTTCTTCAGGCTTAACATCTGTCGGAACGACTATGGGGATAATTATGTATCCATATTGTTTGCCAGGGCTTTTACGCATTACACGTCCAACCGATTGCACAACATCTACTTGTGAGTTACGGGCAGATAAGAACATGACTGCATCAAGCGAAGGAACATCTACGCCTTCACTAAGACAGCGAACATTTGTTAAGACACGTGCTTCATTAGAATCCTTTGGCTCAGCTTTCAGCCATGACATTAGGTCATCTCTTTGAGTTGCTGACATTGAACCGTCAATATGCTTCGAACACAGTTTTACAAGATTTTCTTGTTTCAGACTAGGCACGGAATCTGTATAAGTGTCACCAATTTCATTGAAAGAGTTGGTAATCTTACGTGAGTTTTTGATGCTAGATGTAAATGCTACAGCTCTACTCATTGGTTCTGGGTCATTGGCATTAACTGTGCCCGTGTCGTTAATTATCTGTTTGGACATTGCATTGATGCAACCTATAAGCTTTGATGCATCATCGATACCGATTTCTTGCTGTGAATTTTGTAATACTTTTTGAACTTCTGGAGTAACATCGTTTTCAGATAGTGTAAGAATTAAGACTTTATAGTCAGATAATAAGTCGCGTTCTACAGCTTCACCAAAACCAATACGATAAATTTCTTTACCATATAATGCCTCATCATCCATAGAACAAATGACGGCAGATGCTTCTTCTGCTTTTTTCTTAGATTCATCCCCATAAAGCCGAGGCGTTGCTGTCATATAAACACGCTTGTCAGCATTTATGAATGAATTGTCGTGAACTTTCACAAAAGCAGATTCGTCATTACCGGCAAGTGTTACTCCAGTTGTGCGATGTGCCTCATCGCAAATAATAAGATCAAATTTAGCGTACTTGCTACCAATACTTTCTAGTCGTTTTTGTACGGCGGCAATAGATTCAATGGACTGGTACGTCGAGAATACTACAGTCATGCCTTGCTTATTAGTCATTTCAAAGTATTCAAACTGCTTAAGAATTATCTTGTTATTAGTAGAAGCTGGTATTGCAAGGTCAACAACACTGAATGTTTCAGCATCTTCATTTTTTTTCTTTTCTTTCGTGATTGCAGAGTCTGAACAAATAGCAATGGGATTAATTTCTTCCCGAGAATCCGCTGTCCATTCTCTTAAAGTTTGTCCGAGAAGTGCAATTGATGGCACAAGAAATAATACCGTTCCGCTTCCATTTGTCAGTTCTTCTGCGATACGTAAACTTGTAAATGTCTTTCCTGTACCACAAGCCATAATTAGCTTACCTCTACTATCGTGCTTGAAGTAGTCTAATGTTTTTTGAAGTGCATCTTTTTGATGAAAGCGAAGTTCTTTCTTTGCCGTACGAGCCTTCTCACCAAAAATACCTTCATCGATCTTTTTCCATTCAACAGGAGCTTCTTCAAGGTCTGCTAAGTTGATGCGTGTGACAGGAGGCTCTTGGTTATGCAGTGTTTCGTTAGCTTTTGATGACCAGTTATTGGTAGTAGAAACCCATAGCCTGTGGCTGAACTTAGTACGTATTCCTTTATTATCTTCAAAGCTTCTACCTGATGTTGATAGAAAAGTATCTACATCTTCTTTACTAATACGCGAATCTTCATGATAACACTTGCACTGAATTGCCCAATATTCTCCTTCTGTCGTTTGAGCAACAAGATCGATACCTACATCATGTCCTCCAAAATCTTTACGGTAGGGAAACTCGTTCCATAGCCAAATTTTGGTCAGATGAGTGTACTTTGGGTCAGTGTATAAGTAAGCTTGAACCAATCTTTCGAAGCGGTCGCCTATGTCTCTTTTTGAAAAAGATAAGTTACGATATTTCTGCAGTACATCGTTGAAATTCATTATTATAATATTAACATCTTTTATCAACTTGTTATATCTGTTGTTATTCGATTTATAAAAAATTTCAATCCAAGATACCTAACTTTTCATATAATGGTTATTTTTTGGGGCGGAGGGTGGAGAAGGTGAGGACGGTGGTGATGATTATTATGGTGGTTATGGCGGCGATTATTATACGGCGGTTTTTGCTGGATTTGTTGTAGTTGTTTTCTGGGCTTTGGTCTTTTTGGGGATTTTCGTTGTCGGT
>Ga0214923_10008235_pt1 | contig 11173 bp, 15 predicted proteins | sample LL1510_MetaG_FD_177993 | JGI IMG/M metagenome (GOLD analysis project Ga0214923, IMG submission 177993) | Freshwater microbial communities from Lake Lanier, Atlanta, Georgia, United States - LL-1510 | ecosystem: Environmental > Aquatic > Freshwater > Lake | place: USA: Georgia | collected... | reverse complement strand
TATGAAATATGGTTACTCTACTCTCTGCAACAAATGGCCAGCACCAACCTTTCATCAAATCCATGGCGATGATGCCCATCTTCCATCACCGGAATTAGACTATAATAATAATATATTCTGGAAACCTTATAAGTTTGATTCAGATATGTGGCATAACTATCTTTTTAACGTACTATTAAAACGACCTGGTACTAACTATTGGACGCCGCATAAAAATGAAGAAGAACTCGAAAAGCAATATTTTAGTGAAGACTGGTTTAAGAAAAACTATTGGTCATATAGATAATTGAAATTTATAGATTATAAAATATAATAACATCGTGATTATTAAGGCATATACTCTATTTACGGATTCACATAAAAAGTTTTTGTCAGATTATTTTTTACCAACTTTTCCCTATCGTAAAGAAATAGAATTAACTTTACTCCATAGACCACAACACTGTAAGACCGCAGTTTTTGAAAGTGAAGGGTGGAAGGAAACAATGCGCGATAAATCTCTATGTTTTTATGAAAAAATAAAGGAATGTAAAGATAATGAAATATTCATGTTTATTGATCCTGATATTCAATTTTTTAAGGATTTTTATTATGATATTGTATCGAGAATGCAAACGCAGGATATTGTCTGGCAAAATGATATTGTTGGTGGGGTGAATACAGGTTTTTTTGCAGTAAAAAATAATAAACGTACGCGCGGGTTTTTTAAAACTGTTCTTGGTAATTTGGATTCAAAAGATTTTAGTCAAGAGCAGGTTCTTGCAAATCACCTTTTACAAAATCTATCTCAATATCCATCTATTAATGTAAATTGGTCTTTCTTGCCCCTAGAGTATTGGACCTACGGTCAAATTGCGCCTACTGCAGATACCCGTACTAATAGCTGTAGAGGAAGCTGGACACCCGATGCATTAGATTTCGATATACCTAAAGATATAGTGATACATCATGCAAATTGGACGAGCGGTATAGAGAATAAACTCAAATTGTTAGATATAGTTAGAAAGAAGTATGATCAACTTCAATAGATTGAGACCTAGCCCATCCTATCCGGTCTATCCTCCCTATCACACAGGTAAATACATAGAGGAATTCTTTTATGACTATTACAAAAAATATAAAGATCAATTCGATAAAACCGGCTACACACTTATACCAGTTTTCTGGACAAACCTTTATCTCAATCAATTCCCTAATCATATTATTCAAGATTATATAAATTATCTTCCAAAAGAAAAATATTTTACAGTTAGTCAGTTTGATGATGGAATACAAGAGCAACTTCCCGATGGTACTATAAATTTTGTTGCTGGTGGCAATAAAGAAGGTATACCCATACCATTAATATGTTCACCTATTCCAAACAAATATATACAACCAAAAGAAAAAAATATTTTTTGTTCATTTGTCGGTACGTGCTTAAACACTGACAAATATAGTTGCCGTCTTAAGCTATACGAGACATATAGCAAAGATAAAGAGTTTTACTTTTGTACAGCAAGAACATGGAGTAATGTAGTACAACAACAACATCTAGCTGAATTTTGTGATGTTACATTGAGATCACAGTTTGCGTTATGCCCGCGTGGTTACGGTCTACAGAGCTTTAGACTATATGAAGTTATGCAATTAAATAGTATTCCCGTCTTTGTCTACAACAAGACATTTCTGCCTTTCTCTAATTTTATTAATTGGAAGGAATTTTGTGTGTTAGTACATGAAGATGAAATACCTTTCCTAAAAGATAAACTTAAAGCTATATCACCAGAAACACAAAAACAAATGCTATCTAGAGGGCTGGAGATATATAAAACATACTTTACAATGGAAGGGGTGTCTAGACATATTCTAAAGATATTACAGCAGTTATGAAAAAATATTTAATTGTAATAGCGCGGTATAACGACGTGCGGCAAAATTGGTTTGATGAAAAAATTTCTCCTAGAAATCGTGAATACTGCAAGAGACATAACTTTAAGTATATTGAAGTGCGTAGCGAGCATCAAATGGAATTATTTCGTAGTAATCCAACATGGTGGAAATTTACTATAGTTAGAGATGCAATTAAAGCGGGCAAAATTAAAGACGGAGATATTGTTACGCATTTAGATGCGGATATGTATATAGTAAAGCCTGAACATGAATACATAACTACTAAGTCCTTTTCTTATTCAATAGATAATGGTAATACACATTGTATGGGTAATTATTCCATACGTGTGAATGATTGGTCAAAAGCTTTGCTAGATAATATTTTAAGTGAAGAAAGATATCAGAAATTAAAAGATATACAATCAATGCATATTGCTTTTAATGAATATTCAAGTTTTTGGAGCCATTTTAGGGAGCAAGCCTCGTGGTATTCTTTAGCTGGTATAAAGAGACATTCCTGGGAACCTTTTACAGAGCTACCAAATTATGGGTTTCATTCAGAAAAAACAGACGATACATTTTACACACTAGAAGATTTAAATAAACACGTCGAAATAAAGTCAGCAGCGTGGAATACTACTTTTGATTATGAGAGCTCTGATAGATTTAATATTATTAAAGTAAAGGAAAAAGATGTTATTATAAGACATTTTGCAGGCGGTCAATACTGGGATGTAGATAAATGGAGTAAGATAAATGATTGAAAATATATACGTAATACATTATACAAAATTAATTGAAAGGAAGCAGAGTATTTTCTCATATATTGAAAATTTTAAATTACCGTACAAATTTATTGAGAATTATGACAAAGAACAATTACCAGAAAAAAGTTTGCAAAGGTTTTATTTGCCTGATGAAAGTCTGTTTGAGTCAAAAATAAAAAATCTTTGGGACATAAATCAGCATAAATTTAGATATCTTACTCCGGGGGAAATATCTGTAGCTATAAAACATTTTTTGGCTATTCAAACTATAGGCGAGAATAATAAAATAGGTTTAATTTTGGAAGATGATGCTCTACCTCTAAAGAGTACGTTTTTAGAACAAATACACACTACTTTAAATCAATTACCAGAAGATTGGGATGCTGTGTTTATTGGCGAGGGGTGTGGGGTAAATTATATTAAAAATAGAATCGCAAAGGATAATCTACAAATCAGCAATAACATGTGCAAAGCAAAACACCCGGTAACAAATTGTGCCGAATCTTATATTATTAAACCACAGCTTGCAAAGAAAATTAGCGAAATATCTTTTCCGTTTCAGCTTGCATTTGATTGGGAGTTAGCCTATATATTATATAAATTAAATGCAAATGTATACTGGTCAGTGCCACCTATTTTCACCCAAGGTTCAAAAAATGGAATATTTAATTCAGTATTAAGATGAGTAAATTTAAAATAGCTTTTTCTGATTTTTGGGATGGTTTTCTTCCTGAGAATAATTTTTTTAATGATTTATTTTCAGATACGTTTTCAGGTATTGAAATTGTAAATTTCTTTCATCAACCTGATGTTTTAATTTACTCATGCTTCGGTCATCAGCATCGCTATACAGACCGATCAAAAACTAAAAAAATATTTTATACAGGTGAAAATCTTCGTCCAAATTATAATGATTGTGACTTATCATTAACTTTTGATTTTGATAATTATAATGGAAGAAATTTTAGACTGCCTCTATGGATGCTTCAGATTGATTGGTTCAATAAAAAAGGTTATGGTAACCCAGAATACGTGTTGCCGTATGAAAAAATAATTTCAAACGAATATATAGATACACCAAAAACAAAGTTTTGCTGCGCCGTATTTAATTCTGATTCTCCTCATAGATTTGATACTGTTCGTAAATTATCTGAATATAAAAAAGTAGACTGCTGGGGCAAGCCTCATGGTAATTGGTTTTACGGGGAAAGCGGAAAATATAAAATTCTCTCTGAATACAAATTTAACATATGCTATGAAAATAGTATATTCCCTGGTTATTATACGGAAAAACTTTTTCATGCTAAAACTTCAGGTACTGTGCCTTTATACTGGGCTGATCCCAATATAGAAAAAGATTTTAACAAGAATGCATTTATTAATCTTTATGATTACGGTTCTAGTGTAGACTCTTTAATTGAATATATAAAATATGTTGATAATAATGAAGAAATATTCCAAAAATATAGAAACGAAAAACTCTTCAATACAATGCCAACCTTAACAGGTTTAAAGCAATTTTTAAAAGAAAAACTTTTATAATTTAAATATGAAAAAGATAGGTTTCTATCTACCGCATCTAGACATTACAGGTACAGGTGTTTGTTGCTTTGATTACGCGTTTTACAACGAACAACTGTTAAACAATAAATCAGTTTTATTGTGTGATAAAAATCATCCCTCGACTCATACAGATGCATTAGTTAAATTTAAAGATTCGCTTGAAGTAGTTGAACTGGAAGGGTCTGAAAATATGAGTCTTTTGAAGAAGACATGTAAAGAGCTACAGCTTGATGCGCTCTATATTATAACTACAGGTAGTAGAAGGTTAGGTAGATATATTGATGAAATACCAACCTTTATGCATGTTACGGGTGTTAATAATGAGCCTCACGGTACTGTTTACGCATATGTAAGTGAATGGCTTTCTAGAGAATGCTCTGGGGGTATCCATCCGTTTGTACCGCATATGGTATCTTTGCCAAATACAGAAGAAACCCTGAGAACATATTTAAAGATTCCTAAAGATGCTGTAGTTTTTGGAAGAACTGGTGGTACATATTCGTGGAACATACCTTTTGTTAATGTATCTATTAGTCGTGCCCTAGAAAAACGTAAAGACATATATTTTATATTTGCGAACACGCACCGGTTTATTAACCATGAAAGAGTAATATTTCATCCACCATTTGCAGATTTGCTTTACAAAAGAAAATTTATTAATACTTGCGATGCCCTTATTCATGCTAGAAATGAAGGGGAATCCTTCGGTTTAACAGTTGCCGAATATTCGAGCTGTAATAAACCGGTAATAACATACTATAATTCACCAGAAAAAAATCATATTTTTACGCTGGGAAATAAAGGGCTTTATTATACCGATGAGAACAGTCTTTTAAATATATTTTTAAGCTTTAATTCGCAGCCACAAGTGGATTGGAACGCGTACAAAAATTTTACACCTGAGAAAGTAATGAAAAAATTTAACACCGTTTTTATAGAATCTTTATAATTTATATTGACTGTAAAATTGTTTTAATTAAATACCTCTATGGATATAACTCTTGTTACGTTTTTTTTTGACATTAACCGGCATGAATGGTCGCGTTTTACTAGACCTATAACACAGTATTTTGATTCGTTTGACAATTACTTAAAATACAATCACAAGATGATAGCCTACGTAGATAGTAGGCACATTGATAGAATTGTAAGGCAAAAAGAAAGTCTATGTGCAAATAATGTCAACATAATTGCAATTGATGAACAATGGTTAGAAAAAAATATTTTTGCATGGTCAAAGCTACAGAAAGAACGTGAAATTATGGCCCGTAATGACTATAAAAATTTGTTAAGCGCGCGCGTACATATACAATATCCAGAAAATACAAAGCCAGAATATACTATATTAACACATTCCAAGATTGACTTTGTTAATTACACTATTGAAAAAAATATTTCCGATACTGAATATTATATGTGGTCAGATTTTGGCTTGCTAGATAGCATGACCGATACTTCGGAACATTATCCAACTGGCCCATTAAGTCTTAATAAATTTAATAAAAATACAATTAATCTTAATTGTATGAATCCTATTGATAATATGGACAGAGATGTTACATATACTTTAATAAATGCGCCAGAAAAATTAATGGGCGGTACCTTTTTTGGTAATACGAAAAATCTTAAACAATTTCAGCAGCTGTATCATAAACATTTAGAAATATTTCAAGCAAATAACATAGCCGATGACGAGCAACATATTTTTTTGCGATGTTATTTCGATAGACCTGAATTGTTCACAGTTAACTGTATGCACGGTAAATGGAGAATGTGCCTTAAACATTATTGTCAATGAAGGTCGCTATTCTTTTAGTGGGTAATGTAAGAACTTGGAGTAAATGTAAATCTAACTTTCTAGATACATTTGGCGGATTAAACCACGATATCTTTGTGTCAACATATAACATGCAATATGGATACCACCCTGCGGTAAAATCATCGCTTAACATAAACGAAGATTTTCTGCTGAGTAATGACGAAATTATATCATTATTTAAAGATACAAATTTAAGAAATATTAATATTGAAGATACGGAAGAAATAGCAAATCATATTAATATTGAAAATGACAAATTTCATGAAACAATGAAGAATATACATAGCTGCTACGGTCAGTATCGTAAACTTAAAAATTGTTTAGATATGATGAAGCTATTTGAAGACTCAAATCAAATTAAATATAATTTTGTAATAAAGACAAGATGTGATACAATACATAATAAATTTAATTTTGATTTCAAAGAAAACGAAGTTATTATCTCATCAAAAAATTGTTTTCCTAACGATTGGATTATAGTCGCTGAGAGAGACAGCATGATTAAAATTTCTGATTTTATTATAAATGAGTTTTATAATCCAATATATGAAGATAGCAATAATACGCCCCCGCACGGTCTACTTCATAACGCTTTCAAGCATTATAAATTAAATATTGTTCAAAAGGATATTAATTCTTGCGTTGTAAGAGCTAATACTATTCAATACTATTAATATGAATATTGGACTATGTTTTTCTGGACATTTAAGAAATGTTGACAAATGTCTAGATAACATTATAGAAAATATTGTTAATCCTTTAAAGACCATATCTAATATTGATTGCTTTATATCAACTTGGAGTGTTAAAAATTGTAGAGTAAATGAAGAACCAGCAGATTTAAAAATGGTAATAGATAAGTTATCTCCAGTTTCTGTTAATGTCGAACCGCCTAGAGCCTTTAATACAGACTCCACAGATTATTTAAAATATTCTTTTTGCTCTCCAGATACATGCTCCAATGCAATCTCGATGTGGTATGGGGCGTATAGAGTTAAATATATTTTAGAACAATATATGTTTACAAATAGTAAGCATTATGATGTTATTTTTAGGATGCGCCCGGATACAATATATCATCAAAAGATAGACTTACAACTAGTTAAGGATGCAGTTACAAGTAACAGTATATATATGCCACAGTGGCACGGTAAATATGAGCCCGTTACAAGGCAAATGATGGACCAATTTGCTTTTGGAGATTTTAAAAATATGAAAATATACTTGGGTGTCTTTGAAAATATCGACCAGTTACTAAGCAGAGAAACTTCAGTCCATACGGGCGAAGGGTTGTTATACGAACAAATAAAAATGCTAAGCTTGATTCGTTTTAAATTCCATTATAGCCTAGTTCGTGATACAAGTATCGACCGTATTGTATAAAAAAATATTTTGCCAGGTTAAATCTGGATTATAGTTACTGCAACATATAATTAATGAGTGAGAATTGCTGTATGTCTGTCTGGTAAGCCGCGCAATTATAAGCACACCTTCAAAAGTTTTCAGAAGCATATAATTGAGCCTTTGTCACCAGATATTTTTATTTTTACAGATGTAGAGGGTGACTTTTCAATGTATTCTCCATTAAAAATTGGTATTGACTATGAAGATAAATTTCAAAACTTCGATATGTCGGGGTGGCGTGTGGGACCAGGCACAAGACCAAGTAATCTAGTAAATCAATTCTACAAAATGAACGCATGTAATAATTTAAAAATAAAGCATGAACAGGATAATAGTTTTAAATATGATTTAGTAATTCGTTGTAGGTTTGATGCTTTTTTTAATGAATCTTTTAGTAGTGAGCAGCTTGAATTAGCTAAAAATAAGATACTTGTTCCATGGGGTTGGAATTGGGAAAGTGTATCCCCGTATGCAATTACAGATATTTTTGGTATGGGTAATTCTGAAAGCATGAACATATATTCTAACATATATACAAAATTAAACGAATATAAACATGAGTGCATTCTTCACCCAGAGTCATTAGTTGGCTACAATTTAATGAAAAACAATATACAAACAGAAACATTTCAAATTACATTTCAATTTCAGTATCCTGAAGAATTTATGGAGCTTATCAAGCAAAACGAGTCACATTTTTTAAAAGATGGGGCAGGTCATTATTATCCGCTAAAATTCTTACATCATCATACGCTATGAATAGTTACAACTTAAACGATTTTAAAAACGGATGGTTTATAGGTGATTTTAATCCAAGCCTGTACAAAAACAATTTTGAAGTTGGAATTAAGAAGTATAAAAAGGGAGATAAAGAGCGAAAACACTATCACAAATATAGTAAAGAGTTTACTATAATAGTAGCAGGCGCTGTAAAAATGAATGGTACTGTTTATTGTAAAGATAGTATTATTCAAATAAATGAAAATGAAAGTACAAACTTTGAATCTTTAGAAGATACAATAACTGTTGTTGTAAAAACTGCAAGTATTGAGGGTGATAAGCATTATGATTAAGCTGGTAATATTTGATCTTGACGGGGTATTAATTGATACTCGAGATATACATTATGAGACTCTTAATAGAGCTTTGTCTGAAATAGGAGAGCAATATATAATTACACGCAGAGAGCATTTATCTATATTTGACGGTCTCTCGACAAACAAAAAATTAAAAATTTTAACTCAGCAAAAAGCCTTTCCAGAAATTTTTTATAACAAAGTTTGGACCAGAAAGCAAGAATTAACATTGGAGGCAATTAAAAACAATATTTTTCCAAAAGAGCATATTATAGAAATAATAAAAGAATTACGGCGTAATAATATAAAGGTTTATGTTGCATCAAACTCAATTAAAAGAACTATAGAAACATCTCTTGAGAGGTTGGGTATATCTAGCTTAATTGACGGTTTTTTATCTAACGAAGATGTGTTAAGCCAAAAGCCTCATCCTGAGATTTTTATGAGGTGTATTATAAAAGAAAAAGTTCTGCCTTCTGAAACTTTAATTTTAGAAGATTCTTATGTAGGGAGAAATGCTGCAATTGCCTCCGGTGCAAATTTATGTCCAATAAATACCCCGGAAGATCTTACAATGAATAAAATTAAAAAATATCTAACCGCGGAATTAAAAGAATATAAATGGACAGACGAAAGATTGAATATATTATTGCCTATGGCTGGTGCTGGTAGTAGATTTTCTGCTGCTGGTTATACTTTTCCAAAACCGCTTATTGAAGTTAGGGGTAATCCTATGATACAGCATGTTGTTAATAATCTCAACATTAATGCAAATTATATATATATAGTTCAAAAAGAACACTACGAAAAATATAATTTATATTCTTTTTTAAATGCAATTACACCGAATTGTAAGATTATTCAGGTAGATAAATTAACTGAAGGTGCATGTTGTACTACACTGTTGAGTGAACAATATATTGACAACGAAAACCCGTTATTAATAGCCAATTCGGATCAATATATAGAATGGAATTCTGGTGAATATTATCATTCATTAAATACGAGAGGTATTGACGGAAGTATATTGGTTTTTAAGAATAATCACCCAAAATGGAGCTACGTTAAATGCGATGAATACGGCAATGTAACAGAGTTAAGAGAAAAAGAAGTTATTAGCGATAATGCTACAGTAGGCATATACTATTGGAAAAAGGGTTCAGATTATGTCAAATATTCTAAGCAAATGATACAAAAAAATATACGGGTTAATAATGAGTTTTACGTTGCACCTGTATATAACGAGGCTATTCAGGACGGTAAAATTATAAAAACCTATCATATAGATAAAATGTGGGGTTTAGGAACGCCAGAAGATTTAAATTATTATTTAAAAAACTATCATGATAATAATCTCACATAGAGGTAACATAAGCGGCTCAAATAAAAAGTTAGAAAATTTGCCACAGCATATACAAACTCTTTTAGCATCAAAGGTAAATGTAGAGATAGACGTTTGGTTTGTTAATAAATCATTTTATTTGGGACATGATGCACCTCAGTATAAAGTTAATAAAAAATTTATAATACAAAAAAATTTATGGTGTCATGCAAAAAATTTGGATGCTCTTTATGAACTTTTGAAGCTGGGCGTTATATGCTTTTGGCATGAAGCAGATAGTTTTACTTTAACATCTAATAATTTTATTTGGACATACCCGGGTAAAGATATAAGAAAAAATAGTATAATTGTAGATATAGCTTCAAACTGGAAAAGTAAAAATTATAAATGCGCAGGTGTTTGTGTCGATTATTTATAAATCATGGAGCTGGAGGGAGTTGAACCCTCGTCTTAAATAGTTTCATTTATAAGCACTACAAGTTTATTTTAGTTAAACTTCAGAATAGATAAAACTAAACAAAATCTATTCGATATGATAATTCTATACGCTTGGCAGACAATTATCATAACACACCAAGTCGGGAACCTGTAACACGCCCTACCTTACTGGTTCCAGCCTACAGTAAGACGGTCGAACTAAACTAGCTCGAGTTCGGCTTCTACGTCTACAAAGCCATGCTGAGCAAGAATTGCATCAGCCTCTTCAAGACTCATAGCCATGTCGAAGTTATCTTCGGCATTTGAATTATTTGCTATTTTATACTGGACTGCCCCAGTACTTGCGCCCGTAAACCACACTATTCAATCGATTCCGGTCAGCCCCATGTCAAAGAACAATGGCGGGGGTTGGATTTGAACCAACGATCTCCTGGTTATGAGCCAGACGAGTTACCAGACTTCTCTACCCCGCAATCAATATTTATAAAGGAATTTTACAGTTAATCAAGACTCTAATCGGCCAATCTGTCTAAATCCAAACGGTTTACCGTTTTTATCGCACACAGTCACCCCGTCCACATGACCAGCCATATAAGAGCCGTGTCCCTCCCATTTGCCACAATACCAAACAGGTCTAACTTCTTTGCCATCTAGCATTCTTTTTCTATTAATAGATGTCCTGCACCCGGGGGTACGGCCACCGGCTTGGGGGTTAGTTTTTGAAGCTGCCATATAATATATAGTCTATATAAACAAAAAAAATACCGAGATTTAAATCTCGGTATTAATTTTTCTGCAAAACTCTTGCAGAGGAGGAATTAGGCAACCTGAAGACCGTTGCGACGAATCGCACGGGTCAGATCACGCGCATCCACACGACGAATCGTGGTAG
>Ga0214923_10008234_pt1 | contig 11174 bp, 11 predicted proteins | sample LL1510_MetaG_FD_177993 | JGI IMG/M metagenome (GOLD analysis project Ga0214923, IMG submission 177993) | Freshwater microbial communities from Lake Lanier, Atlanta, Georgia, United States - LL-1510 | ecosystem: Environmental > Aquatic > Freshwater > Lake | place: USA: Georgia | collected... | reverse complement strand
TAATAAAAATAGTCAAGAATTTAAAAACGCAATTGGGGCCTTAGTTAATCTTCCACAAGGAACCACCATAAAAGTAACAGGTGGAGCATCCGCTGTTGGAAGTTCTCGTGGATACGATAACAAAGCCCTGGCATTAAGAAGAGCAAACAACATGATAGCCGCGTTAAAAGGAACAGGAAAAGTAAATCAATTGACATTTGTACCAGAAGGTGTTGTTGGAAAGAACACCCAATATAATTCACCCGGTGCAAAAGCGGAACAATTTGTTAAACTAACAAGAGAACAAAAAACAAATGTGGCGATATCAAGACCCGCAATTGACAACACTCATCTTGGAAACCCAAATAGGACTTACCAAGATGTTTTAAAATACCCAGAATACACTCTTCCAAAAGTTAATCCAAATCAAGGAACACTAACAGGGAAAAGGGACCCAAATTATTTTAAACCAAAACTAAACGAAGATAAAATTAAAGAAGTCGTTAAACAAAATCTTTTGGAATTTCTTGATTCACGTGGTATGATTATTGATTAATATTTAAAAAAATTTTTAAATAAAAAAACCCCCAAACATGGGGGTTTTTTATTATATTTATTTTTATGAGACTACTTATTTTATTTTTTTTATTTCCCTTTATGACTTTTGGACAAAATTCTGAAAAAAATGAAAAGATTCAAAAGAGAAACGATAGATATTCCAATACCTATCGTTATTCAAGACCAAATAACAATTGGAACAATTATCGATATGTTCCTCCGGTAAGACATTATTGGAATTCACCTTATATCTATTCCCCGTGGAGAAACGATATTTGGTATCCCCCTCAACCCCAAATAAACAATTATTATTATAACAATTCCACTCCTCAATTGAGTCCAAACTATTCAATTCCAATTGAAAGATACAATCCCGTTCAAAACACGTTGGGTATGTCATTTTCGTTTGCTAGAGAACACGAAATGGGTTTGGGGGTCTACTATTCGGTCGGAAGAGAAAACGTGTTTATTATGGGTTATAAATTTCCTGTATCGAGTTTTGATTATTACGGAAACATATCTCTATATGATGTTATAAGATGGAACGATAGATATGTAAAAACGAATAAAACATTTTCAGAATTAACCATTGGATATGGAAAAAAAATAAATTATTTAACCCCGTATATTTCTGCGGGTTTTGTAACCGAAAAAGAATTTCCCCAATATTTTGATGAGTTATATATTTTGGGAAATAATGGTTATTATAATATATTGGGAGATTCTCGAACAACCCCACAAATTTCGGTTGGGACATTGTTGAATTGGGAGGTGTTAAATGGAAACATAAGTGTCTCCATTTTGTCCGTTCAAAATTTAACAATTGGATTCGGATTTAATTTTTAAAAACGAACCTCGGGCGCCGGTCAAGTTTTTTGATATTTATATATGAATATAATTCCATAAATAAGATATTTATTAATAAAAAAATAATGAAAAAAATCATAATTACCGAAAGTCAATTAAATGTTCTTCTTAAAAAAAGAACAAAACATTTAAAAAATAGACTAATGAACGAAGAAATGGATATGTCTCAGTATGATGAGGATTTTTTGACACCTCGTGCGTATATGACTCCTGAGAACATGGATGCGGCTACTGAACTTTATAACAAATTAAAAATGGATAAGGAGGGTGGTGAACCATCTTCTGACTATGAAACAGCAATGAAAGAAAAATTGGGATTAAATGAACCATCTTCCGAAGAAGAAATGAATATCATGAAACATGGTGATACGGAATTGGAAGAATACGATGATACCATTTCATTGGATGATTTTGAAAATATGGGTTCCGAAATATCCGAATATGATTCATACTTAAATGAGGGTCAAATTAAAATGAAAAATGTATTTAACAAATACATGAAAAACCCAATAATTAAAGGTCTTAGTAAGTAATGAAATACATTTTTTCAGAATCACAATTAAGAAATTTAATTGATAAGGAAATCGACGAAAGGTCTCGCACCCTTGCGAACACCAGAAAAAAAAGATTATTTCCGAAAAACGCAATGATGTCAAATCCTGACCGGTTTAAAGAATACGATAAGGAAGTTAAAAATATAAAAGAAGGTAAAACAAATGATTTTGAAGAATTTGCGGAAACAAGAATGGGTGGTGCTGAAAAAATATCAAACAACGCAAAAGAAAAAGGTGGATTGTCCATGTTAACATATCACCACTTTGTTGTTAAACTTCCTTATTATAAGAAAGCATCGGAAGGAAAATTAAATATGGAAGATGCTGAAAAAGAATATAAACAATTGTTGGAGAAACTATATTCGTCCACAAAAAAGGGAATGAATATTGGTCAGGTTGAATTTCAAAAATTGGTTGGGAAAATCGAAGTATTGGGTGAGTTGTTGATTAAAGGTTAATCTTCTTTTTTGGTTCTTGGAACCGGTTCAAATTTGGGTGAATCGGTTGTTATTCTGGGTCTTTTCTTTTTTGGTTCGTAATTAAAAACATTTTGTAATCCGAATTCAGAACATATTTCGGGCGTTGCACCCAATAAAATTGTATTGCTATCCATATTTTGTCTGCTTTTTATATTTCTTGAATACATAAACATGGAACTAATGGCTTTATTTCCTTTGCAAAAAAGAACCGCAATATCGCCGGTTGAATTTTTTTTATTTCCCTCTTCATCCACTTCTCCCGTTTCATGTCTTAAATACAAATTAATAAGGTCCCCATTTTGTTTTTCTTTTATGGTCTCGTCTTTAACAAAATAATTATTGAATTTTATATCGTTTAGATTAAGATTAAATTTATGAATCAAAATTCGATGATATTCATCTTCTTTTAATTCAATATCTTGTAGTTTTCTGTATACATTAATTATCTTTTCTTTAATATCCTCACCTATTTTGTATGTTCCAATTATTTTTTGATAATACTCTCTAAGTGAAGGCGTTCTGTCTTTTGCAAATTTTACAACCAAATGGTCATTATTCAAAAATCTGTCTTCGTATCTTTCATATGCGTGCCCATCTTTATTGATGGTTATTTCTGACATATCCAAATTCCTCTGTTGAATATATTCTTGTAGTATTCTTCTAATAATATTATCCATAATATATAAATATAATAGATATTTATATGAGTATGAAATTAATTAAATTGGTTGAATCCATAATACTGGAAGCGACGCCGGAAGAAATTTATAATTCGTATTATAAGGATTTACCAAAAGATGAATTTAACCAAATCGTAATGGCTGACCCGATGTCAATCTCGGATGATACGGGTATTAAAAGAATTGGTAAGTATGTGAAACTTTTGATTAATTTATATAGAAAGAAAAGATTAAAACTTGAAGATTTACCAAAAGCAAAAGAGTATTTGGAATATGTTTATAAACATACAATTGCATTTAATATTAACGATATAACAACATTAACGGATTTGTACAATCTTGTTAAAAAGTATTACACAAGAGACACAAGAGATTTAAGTTCAATTATTTCTGCACTTAATGAAAAAGAATATAATATGGTCTTTAAAGGTGAAAATTTTACAATATTTATTCCTTTAACAGAAAAGGCATCATGTACTTTAGGTGTTAACACCGAATGGTGCACAACATGGGGACCGGAATCATTAAATCCAAAACATAGAGATAGAGATGGTCGATTCCATTATTATAACGCCCAAGGTCGATTATATATTTTAATATCCAATTCAGACGTGAATGATAAGTATCAATTCCATTTCAAATCAAAACAATATATGAACAGGGATGATAAACAAATTAATGTTACAGAATTTTTAAATAAAAATCCCGATATTAAAAATTTCTTTTTTCCTTCTTTGATAAGTGATGACCAACCCGAAGATATTGTAAAACAACAAATCGAAAGAATGAATGCATTGGACGAAGATGATGCTGGTATTCTTGTAAACAAAATAGTTTCCAAAACTTCACAATCAAATCCTTTGGTCATGGCTTTTGTTCAAAAAGATGAAGATAGATTAAGAGAGTTAATAACCGATGATGATATTGATGATTTTGAAATAGATGGGGAAAATTTTATATTGTCATTTAAATCATATATTGGTGGTAAACTTCAAAGAACAAAAGATACTTTAAGTTATTACCAATCCGATACACAATCAGGATATGGCACGTTGTGGGATAGGATGAGTGATGAAGATAGTGATTATATTAGTTCGACCCTTGAAAATTATTTAGAAGAATACTATAAACGAAATAAAAGTGAAATAAAATTAAATCTTGGTTATTTGAATTACGAACAATTCAAAGACGACCAATACGATAATTTTGTTGAGAATGATAACTTGTGGAATGATTACGCATCATTGTTTGTTGATAAGAATTATGGTTTTTATGAAGATGCTGCTCAACTTGTAGTTGATGACATAGAAAAATATATTAATTTTGATAGTGGGTATAGAGAAGAAAAAATTATCGTGAAAATACCTTATTTTTTATTGTTTTTAATTAAAAAAGGATACACCACAATTAATAGTACAGATACTTTAATGCAAGATGTTTTAAATGATTATGTGGATTATTATAACATAGACTATGATTATGAAGGTATTTACGAATATCATCAAGAAGATGTTACCTATGATGAGATGAAAGATGTGGTTGAAAAATATTTTAAAAAAATTATTGAGAATAATGAGGGCACTAAAAAATGCGCGGAAATCAGAAATATATTAAACGACACAATTCAAAATGTTTTTAAGGGTCAAACAAGTATTGATAATGAAGAGTTTTCAATAGATATTCCTTCATTAAAAATCGATTGCGAAAAAGAAAGCATTAATATAATTTATAGAAATAAAAAAACAGGTGAGGTTATTAACGGGCCTGTAAAAGTTGAAAATTTAGCAACTTACGCAACAAACTATAAATTATTTGAAACAATAATATCTTTTAAAAGATTTGTATGAAAATAATAAATTTAATTGAGGAATTGGTTTTGGAAGCCAATAGACAAGATACGTTAATGAACAAACTTGGTTTGAGTCAAGATAATGCGAACCAAATTGAAGAATTAGCTGGCCCATTATCAATCATATTGGCCAATAAACTAATCGATGCGTTTGCTCAACAAAGATTAGAATATATGATGGGTGCGGTACCCGAAGATGAAGAAAAAAGAATAAGAGAAATTTTTAGAAAAGACCCTGAGTATAGAAGAAAAATGGGTATTGACGCAATAAATAAAAGTGCTGGTGTTAGAGGTATGAGAAGTAATATCGTATCGATAATGGACTGGATTCGTGTCGGTTTAAATGGTAATTTGGGTGAATATAAGAATTTTAATTTTAATGAACTATATTCTGAATCAAGAAAATGGCATCAAGAATTAACATCGGGAGAAGGTGATATTAATTACACCGAAACAAATGAAATTGTAAAAGATTATAGAGATGAAAATGGTATCGGTTTTTATTGGGTAAATCTTAATACAAACGACTCAAGAGAGGAATGTAATCGAATGGGTCATTGTGGTAGAACAAACCCCAATAATTCAGTATATTCGTTTAGGGAGACAAAAAAACTAAAAGATAATTACACAATTAATAAAAGCCATTTAACCGCTGCCATAGAAAATGGAACCGGTATTATGTATCAATTAAAAGGACCAAAAAATAGTAAACCCAAAGAGATATATCACCCATATATCGTTGATTTAATTTTAAACACGAATATCATAAATGGTTTTGGTTCGGAATATGATGCCTCCACGGATTTTAGTATTAATGATTTATCAGATGACCAAATTGTGAAAATATATCAGGCGAAACCTGAAATATTTAACATGTATAAATTAAAAAGAAAACTAAAAGAACTTGGTTTAATTGACGAACTGGCACCTAGAAATGTTATTTTTAATTATGATGTTGAACCAGAGCACGTATCAGGACTTGTCGAAGGAAACTGGGTTGTTGCTAAAAGAAAAAATAGATATGGAAGCGTAGAAAATATATACTTTATTGAACGATTATTATCGGATGATTTCTTTAGTGATTTGGATTATTTTGATAATGATTGGGAAAGTTCTCTTGAATATTATGTTAATGATTATAATGAACAGACCATTATTGATTATTTAAAAAATAAAGCGGGTACGGATTACGACCCTGATATGTCCACTAAAGAATTAATTGAAGAATACGATGATGACGATGAAATCAAAGATAGAATTAATTATACATATTCAGATTTGGCTAGCTCATCGTACTACGATTACGCAATAAAACAATTAAAAAATGCATTAAGTGAATATGGTGAAGTTTTAAAATTAGACAACACCGGTGCAACAATTAAAATAGATTTAAATAATATTACAAAAGATTTTAGTGATAGTCAAATAGATGAATTATATGAAAAATGTGATGAAGATGCTGAATGTATTTTTAATGAAATACTTGGGGACTATTACGAAAAACCAAGATTCTATCTTGATGATAGATGGACACCCGATATCGATGAAAAAGAATATAACGATTATTTAACTGATAGACTTTCTGAATTATGACAATAGGAGATTTATGTACATTTAAAACCAACTTTCCCGAAGCTGACTTTTGGTTACAAAGAAAAGGTACCGAAGATAACGTCGGAAAACCATTAAAAGAATTCAATGAAGAAAACATTGGTGTAAAAATAAAAGAAGAATATCGGGATAAAGTGGTCCCGATGTATTTGTACTACCATTTTCAATATCTACATATGAATGGTTCTTTTAAACCAATGGCACATGGGACTTTGTCATTAAAAAATATAAAAATTAGTGACATCAAATCAATACCGGTTGGGTTTTAAATAAGAAAGGGTTACAATTTGTAACCCCTTCAAAGACCTTGTGATTAGTTTATTATTTAGAATTTTGTTCCACAGTGAGGACAAAATTTATGAGAATCTTTTTTTCTCTTTGAACCACATTCGGTACAGTAAACAACCAAATCTTCTCGAACCATGACTTTGGTTGAATTTGGTTTTATTTTCCACCAATCAGATTTTGTTGGAAAACTGTTAAAAATTGTGGAATCCGTATTGAATGTTTGGTCTGATTTTGAACCTTTTTCAACACGTCCAGTTTCTTTTAAATCTCCTAAAGACGAGAAACATAATGTATCGTTGGAATTAAATGACGTGGTATTAGTTGTATTAAAAGACCGAAGTGTAGTAAATGTGCCATTAAAATTATCATAAATTATATTTGAATACGTATAATCAAAATTTGAGTAATATTGGTCATAGAACTTAATAATAACATCACCGTTTTTTTGAATGGCGTTTTGAACATTTTCATCATCTCCATTTACAACGTAAGTTTCAAACAAAAACTTTCTTGCCTCATCCAAGTACCTTTCGAGGAAAACTCTCTCACCAGGACGAACTATGATACCACTACCGATGGATTTACCATTCAGTTCTATTTTGGCTAAGACTTTTTGTTGTGTGGGATTAAAAAGTTCAATTTCGAACTCATCACCGTTATTCATATAAACGGTATCAATGTGTTGTTTTAATCTTTGCTTACCCTTGGTAATGAAAGATTGAGGTACAACAGACCCCTTTGAGGTTGTGTAATTCATTTCCTTATTTTTTTTGTATTTGAACCCGAATTCGTTGGTATCAATTCCAACTCAAATGCCACAAGGACACTTCAAATTCAACCACAAGGTCAAATATAAATATAGTAAATTAAATTAAAATGTAAACCCTATTAAAATGTAAACCCTATATGGATGCATTATAATTTACAATAATACCATCAACAACCAATTCACCATTTTCGTTGTTAACCAAATCAATTTGAATGTTATTATTAACACCAATCCATCCTAATGTGTCATCTTGTTGCATATCAACATTTTCCCAATTAATTGGTATAGTAATTGTTTCTTCCATATCTGAATCATCTTCACTGTAGTAATGTATTTCCAATTCAATTTCTGATGGACCATTAACATTAACAACTGAAATGTCTACAATACCATAAGATTTAACGTGCATGTCAATTTGAAAAGTCACAGTGATATTTGGTGTGACTATGGTATTAATTTCATATCCCCTAAATTTTAATCCGTAGTCATATATATCAACTTTACATTCTTCTTTATATGTGTCATTTAAATCCACATAATTTTCATTTAAATTTTTGGTTAATTTTTTTAATTGACTTTCTGTAATTACAATTTTGGTCATGGGTTTTTTTATTTATAAATATACAAAAAAAACTTATGAGATATTTATAGATAAAAGAAAAAACTATGTTATTAAAAAAAGGTTCAACTGGTGAAGATGTAAAAAAATTACAATCAAAATTAGGATTAAAACCAGATGGTGTTTTTGGTGCCGGTACTGAAATGGCGGTAAAAGGTTGGCAATCTTCAAAAGGATTGACCGCCGATGGAATCGTTGGTGAGGGTACTTGGTCCAAAATGTTTGGTCAAGAAACAAAAGAAACGAAGGTGGTTTTAACAGAACCATCACCAATACCTAATCTTGGTGGATTAAAATTGGAAAAATTAAGGGGACACATTCCCGATAATGTAATTGCGATGATTCCTGAAACCGCAGAAAAATTTAAAATTGACACCCCATTAAAATTGGCACATTTTTTATCACAATGTGGACACGAATCTGGTGGTTTTAAAGTAACACAAGAAAACTTAAATTATTCCGCAAAGGGTTTAAGGGGTATTTTTGGAAGATATTTTCCTACAGACCAATTGGCTGAACAATATCAAAGAAAACCCGAAGCAATTGCCTCTCGTGTTTATGGTGGTAGAATGGGTAACGGAGCCGAACCAACAAAAGAAGGGTTTAAATTTCGTGGTAGAGGTTACATCCAACTAACAGGAAAAGATAACTATACCGCATTTGGTAAAGCAATAAACGAAGACCTGATATCAAATCCCGATTTGGTTGCTTCAAAATATGCATTATTATCAGCCGCTTGGTTTTTTCAACGTTGTTTACCAAAATGTAAAGATGCGACAGACGCTTCTGTTACCGCGGTTACAAAGTGTGTGAACGGCGGGTCAATAGGACTTTTAGAACGAATCAAAGAATTTAAACATTTTTATACTTTACTATCTTAGAGTTCAATCATAAAATGAACTTTAATATATTTATCATATATGGATTATAAAAAAATATATGATAATTTCATGAATGATAGGTTTAATAAAAAACCAGAAAGATTGGTATTAAAAAAGAAAGGTGAGTATTTTGAAGGTCACCACATAGTGCTCAAATCAAAAGGTGGTTTAGGTAATAGTAGTAGACCTAAAAATAATACAAATATAGTGTTATTAACAGCGAGAGAACATTTTTTAGCTCATTGGTTATTGTGGAGAATTTATCGAGATAGACAAACAGCATTGGCTTTTCACAAAATGATGTCTATGAATAAAAACCAAAATAGGATAAAATCATCAAGAGGATATGAAGAAGCCAGACTCGCTTTTAGAGTAACTAACATGGGCAATAAATATGGTCAAAAATCTAAAAAAATCATTAGTGATGAACAAAAAAAAAGACATTCCGAATTAATGAAGGGTAGATATGTTGGACCAAAAAATGCGTTTTATGGAAAAAAACACACTGATGAAACAAAAGAAAAAATAAGAAAAAGTAGAGAAGGAATTTCAAAAGAAAAAATATCGAACTATAAAGGAAAAAAGATTCTTTTGTTAAATGGTTTGTTTATAAAAATGTTTGACACAACAAAAGAAATATCGGATTATATTGGTTGTTCCGAAAGTAACGTCAGACATGTTTTAGGTGGTTCACAAAAAACCGCTAAAGGATATGAAATAAAACACTTTAAAGAATATTATTCTTTGTTAATGTAAATGGGGACTATAGTCCCCATTTTTCTTTTATATCTGCGTAGTCTTTGGGGTCACTACTTCTATTTTGTGCCATCTCATCTTCAGGTGTTAATTGGTTTTGAAGTTCCATAAATTTTCTATTGGATAAAATGTGTCCATCTTTTGGATTATCTTGTGGGTAAACAACATAAAAACAATCATCAGAGTCAGCATTATTTCTAACACCGGCACAAAAAGGTTCAACAATAAAAACCTCACCGGTTGTTTCGTCGAAATATATATCACCATCACCCTGTTTTATTAAATCCTCATATCTGTTATCATATGTTTTTCCATCCATAACCAACCAATCCACTTTTTTGGTATCAAAAATACCAACTTTTCCGTCTCTTTTACTTTGATATATCGAAACATTTGGGTTATCAGCACTAACTCTTATATTTTCAAATTCATTTTCAAATAATTTATCAACCAGATACGATGCTCCCCTGTTATCAATTCTTTTTATTGTATTATTTAAAAGAGTCCATTGATTTCCAACTTTTTTTATTTCTTTAACAAAATTCATGTTACCAAAACGGTCCATTAATGTGTTTCTATCTAAACCAGGTTGAGTGATATAAAGAGTTCTCAATTGTTCATCCATGGATGACCAAGATGTTGGCTTTGATAAGACACCACCTTGTTGTATGTATTGCACTTTCATTTGTCTTGGTTGTCTTCTAAACTCGTTTTCGTGACCCTCAACTTCATTTATTGAACCTATTTTATTTTTTAAGGTTATTTCGTCTTGTGAGAATTTTTTTGCAACAAATAAAGATTCTTGACCTCGTAGTTGAGGGTATATTGTGACAATTTCATTCCATGTCTTGACATTGTCACCATCATTTTTAAGTGAAGTTAGTCTAAAACCACTACTAACAGAATTATCTTTTTGTAGTGCACCCATATAATATCTGTCTGTGATGTCTTTACTTTCGTCGATTATAAAATAAAAAGTTCTTTCGTTTCGGTAATTACCCCACAAATTAGTTTTACCCATGTCAGGTCTCCATGTTACACACCACGGAGATATTTCTCTATCACTCTTATCAGGTGGATACCCTAACACTTGTTTATAAATCACGTGATAATAATATCCATACGCCATTGATGTTAATTGGTCAGGTATGGAGTATGCCCTTAAACCACCTTCGTTAAAAATAAGATGCTCTTGACCTTCCCATAATTTTTTTGATGCTTCTATTATCTCCGGTGTTGGTGGGACTTTACCTCCACCAAAAACATCTGTTCTTTCTTCAACAG
>Ga0214923_10008233_pt1 | contig 11174 bp, 7 predicted proteins | sample LL1510_MetaG_FD_177993 | JGI IMG/M metagenome (GOLD analysis project Ga0214923, IMG submission 177993) | Freshwater microbial communities from Lake Lanier, Atlanta, Georgia, United States - LL-1510 | ecosystem: Environmental > Aquatic > Freshwater > Lake | place: USA: Georgia | collected 2015-10-15 | reverse complement strand
CAGAAGGTCGGGTTTGGGAAGGGACGGGGCTGGGGGCGGGGTTTTGGCCGTTTGGTTGGGTTTGGCTTGGCTTGGGCTTAACCGGGCGGAGGGGGGGGGAGAGGCCTGATTGGGCGAGAATTGGCTATTCCGCATCGTTAGGGAGTCGTCCTTTTTGCCATCCTGTCCTCCTAAAGTGGGATCAGTTCCGTTCATCACCTTGCTGGTCGCTGCGGTATTTCGATCGCTTTGCAATGCGGTGCGGGGGTCAGGCTTGGCCGTCTCCTGCAGGCCGGATGCGTCCACAAACTGATTCTCTGGCGGAGGAGTGGTGGGTGGGGCTTGCATGAGTCTCTGGATCTTTAAGTTTGTCCTCACCTGATCCTCCGGGGCTTTTTTTTGCAGTCGGTTGATCTGCTCCGAGGAAGCCCAAAAAAAGGCGAAAAGGAGAAAATAGAGCAGGGTAAAGGCGGCCGCGATGAGCATATCCCGGCGTTCGCGGGCGTCCTCTCCCGCGTACGGCATGGTCATCGTCATGGCTTCATTCAAGGGGCAAAAAGGATCTAGGACAAGGGTGCTGGCAGAGGAGAGACCCCCGGGGCCCTTCGAAAGCGGTCAACCATGATGTAAAAAGCCGGTACGAGGTAAAGGGTCAAGAAAGTGGAGGAAAGCATGCCGCCGACGACCGCCACTCCGAGGGGGCGGCGGCTTTCGGCTCCGGCACCGAGTCCCAAGGCTATGGGGAGAATGCCGATCACGGTGGAAAGAGCGGTCATGAGAATCGGTCGAAGACGCACCGCCCCAGCCTGCCGCATGGCTTCCACGGCGGAAACACCCAGGGCCCGGCGCTGGTTGGCAAACTCCACCAACAGGATGGAATTCTTGGTCACCAAGCCCATCAGAAGAACCAGACCGATTAGGCTGTAGAGATTGAGATTCATGGAGGGAATGGTGGGGAGAAGACCAAAAATAAATGCCAAGGGAGCGGGCAGAACCCCTGGGGGAACATACTGGGGTATCAGGGCAAGGTTATTGATCAAGCCCAGGCCATAGAGGCAGAGGAAAGCGCCAAACACGGCCAAGGGCAGGGCCACCATGATGGTGAACGGATGGATTAGGCTCTCGAACTGGGCGGCCAACGCCATGTAGACGATCAGAAGGGCCAGAAAGACGATCTGCCAGGCTTCCCCTCGTCCGGAACGAAGTTCACGTGCTTCCCCGTCGAATTCCAAAGTCACGCCAGCGGGAAGAATCCGGCGTCCGATTTCCTCGGTTTTCTCGATGGCCTGGCCAAGGGTGATCCCTTGGGGTTGACCGGTAACCGAGGCACTGCGTTGCCGCATGAAGTGGTGGATGGAGTTTACGGAGCCCTTTTCTTTCGTTTTGACCAGATCGCGAATGGGGACCAGTTCCCCCGAGCGGGTCCGCACGTAGAGAATGTTCAGTTCGTCGGGAACCATGCGGTTGCTGCGACGAAGCTGTGCGATCACGTCGTATTGTTTGCCTTCGAAGTTGAAACGGGAGATATCAAGTCCTCCAAGAAGGATCTGCAGGGCTTCGGAAATATCCCGGACAGAAATTCCCAGATTTGCGGCCCGGTTTCGGTCGATTTCGAGGTCCAGCTGCGGTTTTTCGTAGTTGAAGTTGACGCGTGGCTGGCTGAGGAATCCCGCCTTGGCGATTTCATCCCGAAGATCCTTGGCGCTCTGCTCCAGCTGCGGAAGGTTGGATCCCAGGAGGACCACTTCAAAGTTTTCCTGAAAACCCCGGCCCACGGCCTTGGGCAGGGAAGTGATGACCAAGGCGCCACGAATCTCGCTGATCATGCGCGTGAACATGGATCCACGGGCCCCGGGACGGGCGATATCCAAGGCGGAACGTTTTCGGTCCGACTTCAGGCGGATAAACATCAGGCCGAGGTTGGATTGACCGGGAGCGCCCCGGGACAATGCCACGGCCCCGAAGTAGCTGCGGACTTCCGGATATTCCGAGGCGATTTGTTCGGCCTGACGGAGATAGCGGTCCGTGGCTTCACTGGTGGAACCCTCCGGGGTGATGATAATCGCAATGATGGAGCCTTTGTCCTCATCGGGAAGAAACTCCTGCGGAATGGCCCGATAAAGAAGAATGGTCAGGCCCAAGACACCACCCCCCAACCCGACCAGGATCAGGGGGGATCGCAAAGCGCGGGCAAGGCTGCTGGCATAGGCGGCGGAAAGCCGATGGAGAAAGAGGTCAATTTTACGGGCAAAGGCGGAGGCCGTGGTGGAGGTGGGGCGAAGAAAATGTGCCCCCAAGGCGGGGCTGAGGGTCAGGGCGACAAAGGCGGAAATGGCCACCGAACCGGCCAGAGCGATGGCGAATTCCCGGAAGAGAATTCCGGTCGTGCCGGATTGAAAGGCGATCGGAAGAAAGACCACAATCAAGCTGGCGGTGATGGCAAGCACCGCCCCGGTGATTTCCTTCATGGCGAGCAGGCTGGCATCGAAGGGCTTCATGCCCTCCTCGATGTGACGGATGATATTTTCCAGCACGACAATGGCGTCATCGACCACGATGCCGATGGCCAGCACCAGGGCGAGGAGGGTTAGGATGTTGACGCTGTAGCCGAGCAGATACAGCAGCGCAAAGGTGCCCAAAATTGAAACCGGGATGGCCGCGGCGGGAATAACCGTGGCCCGGGCATCATGCAAAAAGAAAAAGATGAGAACGATGACCAGCAGGCAGGAAATTCCCAGAGTGACCACCACCTCATGGATGGCGTCCTCCACGTACAGGGAAGAGTCGTATGGGATGTCGACTTTGACATCGGACGGAAGGGTGGGCCGGATGACCTCCAATTCCGCCCGGACTCTTTTGGCCACCTGCACGGCGTTGGCGTCCGACTGTTTGACGATGCCCAGTCCGACGGCCGGTTCGCCCTTGAAGCGGGCGATGGTCTCCTCCACTTCCGGGCCGATCTCCACCGAGGCCACGTCCCGCAGACGGATGGGGGAATCAGCCGATTCGCGGACGACGAGATTTTCATACTGCCCGGGTTGATCCATCCGACCCCGTGCCAAAATGCTGAGAGAACGCTCCTGGCCTTCGATTCGACCGGAGGGAAGTTCCACATTTTCCCTTTGCAGCAGGCTGCGGATATCGGTGGCGGTGACTTGCCGGGCAGCCATTTTGGCCGAATCGAGCCAAATCCGCATGGAGGGCCGTTTTTCCCCGCCAAAATTGATCCCGCCCACTCCGGGAAGCACCTGGAGACGGTCCTTGATCTGGCGTTCCGCCAGATTGGTTAGTTCGAGGGTGGATCGGGTGGCGCTGGAGAGGGCGACCCACATGACCTCTTGGGCATTGGCATCTTGTTTGGCCACGATCGGCTCCTTGATGTCTTCCGGGAGTTTGTCCCGCACGCGACTGATGCGGTCCCGGATGTCCTGGGCGCCGGTATCGACATCGTGATTGAGTTCAAACTCCACGATGATGGCGCTGACCTGCTCCCGGGATTCGCTCCGGAGAATCTTGATTCCGGGAATGTTGTTCAATTCCTGTTCGAGGGGTTCGGTCACATCGGCTTCGACCAGTTCGGCGTTGGCTCCGGGGTAGATCGTGGTGACCGAAACGATGGGAGGATCGATGTTAGGCAGTTCACGGACGGGAAGGCGGGACAAGGCGACCAAGCCGATGACGACAAACGTCAGATTGAACATGGTGGCGGCAATGGGCCGCCGGATGCAGAACTCAGGAAGGGTCACGGGCTCGTGGCGGTTTTCTCCGGAAGGAGCTTGCGGCCCGGAGAGAGCCGCAGGTTGCCGGAGCGGGCGACCTGATCGCCGGCTTGCAGGCCCTTCAGAATTTCAACCTTTCCCGGCACGCGCAGACCTGTTTCCACCGGCACGAGCTCGGCGACTCCCTCGTGGGAACGGTAGACGGCAAATCCTCCGGCATTGGGGAAAAGGCACTCCTCAGGGATCGTCAGGGCCTTGGGTTTGGTCCCAACCGTGATTTCCACGTTGGCAAACATGCCGGGCTTCAGGCGCAAATCGGAATTGGGAACGTAGGCGCGGACCTGAACCGTCCGCGTTCCGGGGTCGACCCGGGGTTCGATCAAATAAATCTCCCCCGCAAATGTCTCTTCCGAGTAGGCGGCTACCTTCAAGCGCAACGTTTGACCGGGTTGGATTTTGGCGCTGTACCTTTCCGGGACGCTGAAATTCAGCTTCATGCGGTCCAGATCGTAAATGCTGACGAGAGTCGTCTGCGGGTTTACGTATTGTCCAACGCTGACAAACCTTCGCCCAAGAATACCGTCAAACGGGGCGGTCAGGGTGTACTCGGTCAGTCTTTTTTTCGCCAGCGCCAGCGAGGCCTCCATGCGGGTAAAGTTGGCGTGGGTCTGATCATGTTCCTGTTGGGAGATCGTGCCATCGGCCAAAAGCATGTCAGCCCGGTGAATCGTCTCCTGAGCTAGTTTGTGGTCGGCTTCGGCCTCAGCGACCGTGGCGGCCTGTTTGGATTCATCAATCTGGAGAAGCAGATCTCCTTTTTTGACCGTCTGGCCCTCCGTCAGACGAATGGAGGTGATCTCTCCTTCGACTTCCGGTCGGATATCGACCGACTCCTCTGCATCAAGAGAACCTACGGCCTCCAGTGTTTCTTGCAGGGGTGCAGCAGTTACTGGGACGAGCTCCACTGGAACGGGAGCATCCTTGGGAGGCCCCCCTCCTTTGCCGCATCCAGCTAGAACAGCCAGAGCCAGGAGTAGAAAAAAATAATTCATGAGATGAATGGTTAATAATGTGAAGTATCTGAGGTGCGGTCAAGATGGCAGAAGCGTTCGGATTGCCCGTATTAGATCCGCAAGGCCGTCTCCGTTTTGTGCAGAGACCGGATAAATCGTCTTTCGGGCCGAAGTTTTCAGGCTGGCAAGGTGAGATTTGGCTTCGGGGAGGTCGCATTTGTTGGCGGCGATCAGGAACGGGCGTTTTCCCAGGGTGGCATCGTGGAGGCGAAGCTCTTTGCGGAGCAATTTGTAGTCCTCCACCGGGTCTCTGCCTTCCGTCCCGGCCGCATCGATCACCATCAACAGGACTGCGCAGCGTTCGATGTGACGGAGAAAGTCGTGACCCAGTCCTTTGCCGGAATGGGCACCTTCCACCAACCCGGGAATGTCGGCGAGGGTAAAGCGGGTCTCTTCCGGTCCACCTACCACGCCAATGTAGGGGGCCAACGTGGTGAAAGGGTAGGGGGCGATTTTTGGACGGGCGGCCGAGAGAGCCGCCAGAAGGCTGGATTTGCCGGCATTGGGTAAACCCACCAAGCCCACTTGAGCAATCGACTTGAGTACGAGAATAAATTCACCGGCTTCCCCCGGCCGTCCATCCTCGGCATAGCGGGGGGTTTGGCGGACGGAACTGGCAAAGCGGGAATTTCCCCGCCCCCCCCGTCCTCCTTGGCAAAGAACGAACTTTTCCCCGGGTTGGGTCAGATCCGCAATCGGCTCGCCCTCCTCCCCGGGAGGCAGGGGGTAGACCACGGTGCCGGGAGGGACTTTCAAAAGACAGGGCTTTCCGTTTTTACCCGTGCAGTTTTTTCCACTTCCTCCTCCACCGTGCGCGGCCCGGGCATGGGGACGGAAGCGGAGATCAATCAGGTTGTTCAGCTGGGGGTCGACCTCCAGCACCACATCCCCGCCCTGTCCTCCATCGCCGCCGTCCGGTCCCCCTTTGGGGACGAATTTTTCCCGGAGAAAGCTGATCGCCCCCCGACCCCCGTTGCCTGCGCGCGCATGAATGCGGACCCGATCAACGAACATGGGATTTCTCCAGCCATGAGGCTAAGCAGGGTGCCACAAAAGTCGCCAAGGCGGCGCCCACGGCCAAAGGCAAGGCCCCGGAATAGCCGCCGAACTTGGCCAACAACCACCCCGCGCCGTAGACGATTCCCGCCAGCGCCAAGGCCTCCATGAGGGAGGTGCGCCAGCGTTTTCCTGCGGAGAGTCCCAGCATTCCTCCGGTGCAAAGCACAGCCACAATAATCCAAGATGGGGGATGCAAAACGGGCCGGGGTCCCTCGGCTAGGCCTTGCCAAGCCCGGTGGACGGCCTCCGGGAGTGTGCTTTTTCCCCATGGAGAATCGATCGCCGGATCCACCTCCGGGAGGGCTCCGCAGAGGATCACCGGCCGCTTCGCCAAGGTGGAGAGATCGTAGTAAGGACGAAACCCAATCCTTTCCTGCTCGGCCGCGAGCACCACACCGCGGATTTCCATCTTGATGGGGGAAGGTTCCGCCCGGGACCAATCCACCGGAATCGATCCGCGGAGGTCGAGGGGAATGGTTTGGATTTCCCGATTTTGGGAGTCGCGGAGAATCAGCCTTCGACCCCGGAGCTCGGAGCGGGAAAGATCGGCCTCCATCTCCTGGGCATACATGACGAGTAGCCATGAGGGAATCACCACGCCCCCCTGTTGAAAGACCATCGGCAGCCGACCCAGTACCCCATCCGCTTCCGGGGTGACTTTCCAGGCTGCCATCACGGTGTTTTTTTGCAGACGCATCTGGGGTGCCAGAAAGGATTCGGCCGGACGAAGGCTTTCGATCGATCCATGGTGGGGAATTTCTGATAGGGGGATCTTGGGTGTTTCGGGAAAGAGGGGTAAGGCCACTGCGGGAAGGACCGGGGAGTCAAAAGCACCCAGCGCCCGGGAGAGTTGGTCGTCCTGAGCAGATTCAAAGACATCCGGAGCGTCGAGGGGAAGGAGCAGGCCCACCGGATGGGGGCGGTAGGGAGAAACCGCGCGCAGGGCCAGAGTCAGATCAAGCCTTGGCCAGGGCCATGGCTCCCCGGCCAAATCCTCGATCGTGATCAATACAGGCGAAGCCGGGGTCTTGGCCGGAGAATGACAAGACGGAAGTCCCAGTCTGGACCATGGAACCAAAGCGGTGGCGGCCAGCAAACCCAGGGCCACGGCGGCCATTAGAGCCAGGGCTCGGGAAATCGTCATGCCCTTGTACTAGCGAGAAATTTGCCGATGGCGAAGGCGAACCGGATTGAAAAGAGGTGTCGGCATTCTAGGATACAGGCGTGAAAGGTGGAGTGACCGAATTGCCTGGGGTTTTGCCGGAACAGCAAACCGACCTCTCGGAGGCATTCGCCAAGGGTTGGAGGGTATTGGTGTGGAATGATCCGGTGAATTTGATGAGTTACGTGGTCTTTGTCTTTCAGAAAGTTCTGGGTTTTGATGAGGCCAAGGCCAAAAAGCACATGTTGGAGGTGCATGAGCGGGGGCAAAGTGTGGTGGCGGTCGAAACGAGGGAAAAATCGGAGTTTCTCTGCCACCGGCTACAGGAATTTGGTTTAAAATCCACGATTGAGGCCAATCCGGCGTGAGGATTCTCCGGGAAAAATCGGGGGATCGCACCATGGAGTTGGCAGCGCCGGAGGCGGCACTTCTCCGGCAAGCGCTGGAAAGCACGGCGGAGGCTTATCGAACCGATCCCGGCGAGTTGGATCCGATGGTGGGAAACGCTTGGTATGGCCGCGCGGGATTGAGGGAGGCTGGAATTCGAGGGGAGGATGCCCTGCATTGGATTGAAGGTTTGCATGAAGTCCGTTTGGGGCGTGAAAAGACCACCCGGCATTGGATCCAAAAATTGCCTGCGGTCGGTCAACCCGGGGTTTGGCGTCTGCCTGGCAACGAGGTGGACGTTTTTTTGGCGACCCTGAACGACCATCGTTTGCGTCGAGCAGCGGAATTTGACTTAGGGGAAGGCGACCTCGAGGTGACGGCCTTGGAAAGGGCGAAAGGCGACAAAAGAATCGCTTTGGTTGAAATCCATTTTCTTGCATGGATTATGGAAATGATTCTGCATGAATAACTTACGATAGAAATAAATCCCTTGGCTTGGTTTTTTTTTCTGGAGATGCTAAGGACTTGTTCACCAAAGGGCTATGAATCAAGGCTTTGATCTCATTGTGGTGGGGGCGGGACCAGCAGGGTGCGCTGCTGCCCGAGCTTTCGCTCTTTCCGGAAAATCTGTCGCCCTACTGGAGGCCGAACCGGACGGTCAGAGCCACAAGCGGTTTGCTGGTGAATGGTTGCACCCACAAGGTGTAGATGCTCTTGAGCAGATTGGATTTGGATCGATCACCTCATTAAAGGGTCGGCCTCGCGGGCGCGGCTTTGTGGTTTATCCCGGGCACGGGGAATCCCCGGTCAAACTGGATTATATTGAAGGCCAACTGGGATTGGCCTTTCACCACGGTGATTTGGTGGATGAGATGCGTCAGGTGGTTCGTGAGACCGACCGGGTGACTTTTTTGCGCGGGGTCCGTGTGGTCTCGGCGGACGACTTTGGGGTGGTGCTTGATTCGGGAAAGCGCTTGGAGGCCAAACTGGTGGTGGGAGCTGACGGCAGATCCAGCGTCATTCGTCGGAGTCTTCGCGGAGCAAGACATCACAAGCCCATTTCCGCCATGACCGGAATTCTTTTACAGGGGGTGAAGGCCCCATATCCGGACTACGGGCATGTGTTTTTGGGTAAACCGAGTTTTCTCCTGGGTTACGAAATCGCCCCATCAACGATCCGCATTTGCGTGGATGTTCCTCTCAAATATAAGGCGGAAATGAAGGACCCGGAATGGTTGATCGGTGCCATCCGGGACACGTTGCCGCCGGTTTGGCGTCAGCCTTGCGAAGATCAGATCCGGCATGGTCATCTCAGCTGGCAGGCCAACCATTTTCTGGCGCGGGCTGACTACGGCAACGGCCGGCGGGTATTGATCGGGGATGCCGCCGGGCATACCCATCCCCTGACCGCCACGGGAATCACTAATGGCTTGGTGGATGCAATTGAATTTTCTCAGGCGAGGGATTTCCACTCCTTTGCCCGGAGTCGGCGCCAAGCCTGCCGGGTGCCGGAACTCCTCTCCCGTGCCCTCTACGACTGCTTCTCCAAGGATGATGCCTTCTCCAATTCGCTCCGTCGTGCGGTCGTCTCTCTTTGGAGAAATGATGCCAAGGAAAGAGATCGCACCATGGGGCTTTTGATGGGCAATGGCCGATCGTTCCTGACCTTTGCCGGCCCTTTCCTCAAGGCTTTGTTCGGGGCTTGGAAAGGTCGGGACCCATCGACAACCATGGCCGCGGATTTGGCTTCGATCGCCAGTTGGATTCGTTTGCCCATGGCGTATGCCATGGCCGGTTGGGTGCGTTCCCGCGCTTAAATTCCTGTCTCCTAGCGGGTCGTCAGATAGGAGGCAAAGGCCTTCAGCGGAAAGGCCCTTTTGTAGTGATCATAGCGGATGAGGGTGGTCCGATAAAAAAGTCCCGGGATCGGTTGTGCCGGAAAATCACCGTCCGCCTTTTGGGTCTGGCAAAGAAATTGTAGCCCGCGCCGGACTGACGGATCTTCCTTGGGACCTGTTTGGAGGAGGGCAATCACGGCCAGGGCGGTGGGCTCGACCAGTCCCGTCGAACTCGGAATCGGGCGCCGTTCGATGCAAGAATCCGGATGCTCCCCCCATCCCCCGTCCGCCAGCTGTTGCCGTACCAGAAAAGTTCTTCCCCGGACAATCCGTGGATCGTTTTCCCGGATCCCCACCGCCCGCAATCCGGGCAGGGCAAACGAGGTTCCGTAGTTAAAACAGATGCCCCAGACCGCCTCCCATGAGCCGTCGGGTTTTTGGGTTTCCGATAAATAACGCACACCTTCCCGAATGGCGTGAGCCACCCGGTTCGGCTCCAAATCGGGGAACTTTTTTTGGATGAGAGCCAGGGCGGAAAGGACCGACCCCGTGCACTCGGCGAAGGAGTGGTCGACCATGATGTCGGCAAAAACATGGGAAGCGTTGAAGATTTCGATCCAGAGAGGGCCGACGACGCGATCGCAACTGCCCCAACCCCCGTCTCGGTTTTGATAACTCAGAATAAAGCGAACCCCATTTTCAATGACTTCCCGGGAGACGGCTTGTGGAAGAAAAGGCTCCGCATCAACCAAAGCCAAAAGGCTTTCGGCGGTGCAATCGGCAATGGACCATCCATTACGCCTTTCGCTGAAGGGCCATCCCCCCTTTCGTGGGAGCCGATGGTATCGGCGGGGATGGGGCAGTTCGTCCAGAACCTGATTTTCCGTCAAATAGCGGCAGCCCCGGCGAACCATCTCCTGGGGGACCATTTCCTTGGGAAGATGGTTGGCCCCCTGGAGGGTGAATGCGGTGTCCCAGACCTTGGAGGAGGTGAATCCCTGGCAGGCGGTATGATCCGGGTGTTGCCAAAGATAACGGGGCAATTCTTCCCAGCTTCGACGGACGCGTTCAGGTTGTTTCTCGATCAAGTGAACCAAGGTGTTGTAACAGGCATTCACCGGGGCCTGACGAACGTAGTCTGATTGTTCGTCTTCATAGCAGATGTGTTCGTAGACGAGCTTCAGGGCCTTTTGACGGATCCAATCGGGAATCCATTTCTCCAGAAGGCGAACCAAGGGGAGGGAGATTCGCAGGAGGAAACTTTCCGGGACGATGTGATCGGTCGGAGCCAGATCGCCTCGATGACGGGGCCAGTCAATTTGGTCGAAACCTTGGGGGAAGAGTTCGCCCCGGATTTCCCGGAGGCGGGAGTCCAGAGGGGCTTGCCAACGGCGACCGTAAAAGTAGGCCATGGGAAGATACACCACGCGGACATAACCGGAGATATTGATGGGTTGTAGGGGGAACCATTTGGGTAAAAGGTAAAGTTCGGGAGGAACCGGGCTGACTCCTGACCAGTCGTAGAGATTGAGAATGGAGAGGATGAATTTTCCCCATGCTGCTGCTTTGACAGGGGTGCCCATGCGGTGGATCCAATTTCTCAATCGAACCAGCTCCGTGCGATCCGGCTTCTCACCCAAAAGGCGAAGCGCGGCATAAGAGATCGAACTGGTAAAGACCGCCCCGCGGGCCGACTCCTCGTGCAGTCCGATGGATCCGTCGGGAAGCTGGGGTTTGAGCAGGCCTGCAACCATCCGGCTCCTTTCACTGTCTGAAACCGGATGTCGGGTCAGGTGGGTGGTGATGGCGTAGAGCGGCAGGAGAAAGTTGGGTCCGGTGTAAGGAACCATCCAACTGCCGTCCGTTTCCTGCGTCTTTTGAAGGAATCCCAGAAGGCGTTGGGTGGATTCCAAGACTACGGGGTGCAGGGGGTTTCCAACGCTCATCAGGCAAAACC
>Ga0214923_10008232_pt1 | contig 11175 bp, 12 predicted proteins | sample LL1510_MetaG_FD_177993 | JGI IMG/M metagenome (GOLD analysis project Ga0214923, IMG submission 177993) | Freshwater microbial communities from Lake Lanier, Atlanta, Georgia, United States - LL-1510 | ecosystem: Environmental > Aquatic > Freshwater > Lake | place: USA: Georgia | collected... | reverse complement strand
CTTGTTCATTAGTCCCTTAGTCTGTATAAACTGTACAGCAGGGCCTAGAATCCCTTCTATGCTTAGTCTATGGGCTTGTGCCTGATCTAGTGTGCCGGTTGTTCCGATGCGAAACCAAGCCTTTGAGAGCTTCTGTCCTATGAAGTTAATTGACTCTGCCTTAGCTTGGTGACACTCATCAAAGAACACAGCGTCAAATTGATAGAACCAAGTTTTTGGAAGTTTGTATATGGACTGCCATGTAGAAACAATAATTTGTTTCTTTGTTTCTTTATCTACACCAGCAGAAATTTTATGTATATTTTTACTTGAAGACCAAGATTTATCTAACTTTGAATAATCAAAAAAATCAGATTCCATTTGGGTCACAAGACCCACCGTTGGCACCAGGATTAAAATTTTGCGATCTGATTTTAATACGGATTGAAGAAACCGAACCAAGGCGTATATTATTAAACTTTTGCCCGAACCAGTAGGAGAAATCAGCACGCATCTGTGATGATTCAAAGCATGTAGTATAGCCTTTTGTTGATGATCGTGCATCTTCACTGCTTGTCCCTTCACGGAAACCTGCAATGAATCGTAGAACTGTGTAAGTTTCTCCTCCGTTATGCATAGAGGATTTTTGTTCTCCTTTATATTTATGGAGTACCCACGATCTTCACAAAACTTGTTTAAGTATATTTTTAAGCCTCTTGGAAGTGTTGAAGACAATATATCAAATAGTCGGATTTTACCATCCCATATTCTTTTTTTAAACATGGGCATATATTGGGCTCCGGGAACCATAAATGAAAAATAGTCCCGAAGTTCTTGTTTTAGTGCTTTTTCTGTTTTGATGTAGTAACGAACTTCATCAATAGATTCAACTTCAATATCCACATAATATTTAGACTATACCGTTCATCATTTTTTGCCAATCAATGGCTGAACGAATCATGAAGTTTCTATTGTTAAGTGATTTCAAAAACTCTTCAACCATTTTAATTTTAGTTTCTGACAGAGCAATTTTAAGTTTTAAATCTGTAAGTTGTTGATCGGCATCCATAAACTTATCAACATCTGTCTTGAGAATATCAAGATCAAATGGATCTTCTTTCCAAAGTTCTAGTTCTTCTTTAGAAGCTTTTCCAGTATAAATTTTCCATTTACGCAAACGAAGAATCGCATATTCTTGTTGTTGTTTTGTGTATAGTAATTTTAAATCTGTAAGTAAATTAATGTACTTACCGTGTATTTGAGGTATTTTAAGAGCCTCTGTACCTAGTTCTGTAGAGTCTACTATAGAGTCTTTAGTAATATGTTCTTTAAGGTTCTCTAGATTCATCTTAAGTTCTTTTTATAGAGAACTATAAAGTAACTCTAGATAAAGTCAAATAAATATATTTGACAATTCTTAATAAGAATCTATATTAACTGTGAGGACTACAATGATTATTGACCTTCGTGAAATTCCGATAGTTTGGATAAATTTAGATTCTGCTACTAAAAATGCAGAAACAATGGAAGCCAGATTTAAAAAATATGGGTTTAAAAATACTCATAGAAAATCTGGTTTAATTATTCCACCACCAGAAGGAACAGAGCAATCTATTGCTCACTTTATGGGGTGTGGTAAGTCACATACATCAATACTAGAAGATGTATCGTACCCAACACCATTTCTAGTTTTAGAAGATGATGTTGAATTTATCGAACCATTTAACCCTATTATTGAAATTCCTGATGAAATTGATGGTGTATATCTTGGAATTTCTCATGGTAATGTATATTATAAAACAAAACAATATAATCAAAATTATATGAGAATAGGTGGTGTTTTAGCAGCACACGCTATTTTATATTTAAAAGATGAATATAGAAAACAGATGTGCAATGTTGGAAACTATTGCCTTGATGAATTAAAAAGACCTTGGGATATTGGAGCTGCTGCATTACAAAATGAATTTTTAATTGTAACACCAAATAAACCTATGGTATATCAATCAAATGATAGAGAAAATGCAAATAAGTGGCAAGAATTAACAGATAAACCCCTCTCAGATAGGGAAAGCAATTTTTAATGATTACATTTAATTTGCTTGGAAGATATGGAAGATTTGGAAATCAAATGTTCCAGTATGCAACATTATTTTCAATAGCAAAAACAAGAAACTATGAATTTGGCATACCATATCAAATAAAGTCATCAAATTCGTATTTAAATTTATGTTTAGATGAAGTTTTTGATAATTTGTCTGCAAAAGACAGTACAAATATAATACCAATACAAAGAGCCCAAGAAAAAAACTTTGAATATAATGCAGGAATATTTGGTATTCCAGATCATACAGATATAATTGGTTATTTTCAAAGTGAAAAATATTTTAAAGACTATAGAAATGAACTTTTGAAAGAATTTACATTTAAACCACATATTTTAGACAAAGCAATAAATGTAAGAAGCATATCAACTGATCCAGTAATATCAGTTCATTTAAGAATTGGTGACTATAAAGATCTTATAGGTAAACATCCAATAATGCAAAAAGAGTATTATGCCCAAGCATTAGAGTATCTTCCAAAAGATCTATTAATTATAGGATTTAGCGATGAACCCGAAGAAGCATCTAAATTATTTGATTCACTTGGTAGAAAATATTTTATAACAAATCCGGAAGACCAATACACAGATATGTGCACTATGACTCTTTGTGATTATCATATTATTGCAAATAGCAGTTATAGTTGGTGGGGAGCATGGTTGAGCGATAGTAAAAAAGTTATAGCACCACATAACTGGTTTGGCCAAGATAATATGCCAAAAAATTGGAGTGACATTTATTGTGAAGGGTGGACTGTTGTATGAATACAATGAATATTTTTACAAATGCTTTTACGGATCATTCTTGTTTAAACAAGCCACCAAAAAATTTTAAATGGGTATTTAATAAGTATCCAGAAAATAATAATCCAGTGGTTTACTTTGATGATTTTATTTTTAATTATATTGATGATGGATATACCGGACCAAAATATGGTTGGTTAGGAGAATCAAGCGAAGTTATCAATCATTTGATTGCAGCAATAGAAAGATATATAGATTCTTTCAAAAAAGTATATAAAAAAATATACACTAACGATAGAAGATTAATAGAACGGCATCCTGATTTTTTTGAATATAATCCACCAGCATCTAATATGCCTTGGATAAAAGAATATCAAATATACAATAAAAGTTTACCATGTTCTTTTATAACAAGTTTTAAATCTTCTACTTCGGGTCATGTAAAACGATTAATGTTGTATAGAGATTTGGAACATAATCCAGCATTTAATGGACACATATATGGGAGACAATGTAATCCATTAAAAGATAAATTGGATGGACTCAAAGAGTATATGTTTTCTATTGCTATGGAAAATACAGTATATCCAAAGTATTATACAGAAAAAATTTTAGATTGTTTTGCAACAGGAACAGTCCCAATTTATTATGGTGATCGTTCTATAGGAGAAGATTTTGATTTAAATGGAATAATTTTTTTAGATGATTTAAAATCATTTGATGAGTTAACTGAAGAAAAATACATAAATATGAAAGCTGCAATTCAAAATAACTTTGAAAAAGTAATGAATTTAAAAACAGCAGATGATTGTTTATATGAAAGTGTGAAAAATGATTCGATTAAGCATTAATAATTTTTGGCCTGATTTTAATTATAATGAAAATATATTTATTTCTATTTTATCAGAAATATATGGAAACGATTTAGTATTAACTAATAATATAAATGATTGCAATCTATGCATTGTTTCTGAAAATTATGTTCCCCCAGAGATAGATAGGTCAAAAACAAAAATATTAACATTTATGGCTGAACCTAAACCAGTTCAGTATCAAGATGGGGATTATCATTTATCATTCGATCCAGACAGAGAAGATATTAAAAATATAAGATTTCCGGCTTGGTATTTTTATATAAATTTTTATAATCTTCAAAATCAAAAAAATCCAATTCCTGTTTTAAGACCAGATGAATTAAATTATAATAAATGGTCTGAAACTGAGAAAGTTAATTTTTGTATTGCACCCTTTTCAGCAATTCATAAAAACAGAATAGATTTTTTTACTATTTTAAATTCATATAAACAAACATTTGGATTTGGAATTCCATTTGGTAATGGAGATCATGAAAGAAATGAATTAAGAAAATATAATGCAATATGTCCTTTTAAATTTGCAATGGCTTTTGAAAATACAAACAAAATTGGATATGTTACTGAAAAATTTTTACAAGCAAAAACGGCTGGATGTATTCCAATATATTGGGGAGACTCTTATGTATTGAGTGATTTTAATCCAGATTCTTTTATATATGTAAATAACTTTAAATCATACGAAGAATGTTTAGAATATATTAAATATGTTGATTCAAATGAAGATGTTTATAAAAGAATGAAAAATGCTCCAATATTTAAATATGACATTAATAAAGCATTTGATTCCATAAAACAAAAAATAAAACGTACAATTCAACTATGAAAACTAGAGTAATAACATTATTAAATGCTTTTGAAAGACAAAAAAAGATTGATGAAATCTTTAAATTAAAAAATATTGATTTTCAATACAGACTTGGTGTTGATACTCAAGATTTAAAATTTACCAAAGAGCCTGGTTTTATTTTTAAAGATAAACAATATTTAATAAATAAAGAAAATTTATTAAAATATACAAATAGACTTTGGATTCGTTTTGGAGAAATTGCGGCATTAATGGCACATAAAAGTATATGGGAAGAATTAGTAAAAGATGATAGTGAATTGGCGTATTTAATATGTGAAGATGATTGTAGGTTTTCAGATAAATTCACATTTGATTCTTTAAAATCTTTTGACCCAAATCAATATGATCTTTTATATTTACAAGCGGACACAGCACACTATCAAAATAAAAATCCTATAGTTAAAACATATACAACTGCAAATTGGGATAATAGATTAAAAATTATTGATAAACACAAAGGGTTGATGTTTGAGGGATTTGCAGGATATTGTTTATCAAAACAAGGAGCTAAAAAATTAATTGATTATGTTGAAGCAAATGGTTACGATGGTCCTATAGACAACTTAGTTTGTCATATTGACGATTTGCTGGCAGTATGTCCAACAAATATAAATGATTACGTTTGTTTAGATTCAGATTCAAAGTATTCCTTTACACATAGTGGAAATTTTATTCACCAATATATTTTAAACGGTGTCGAATTGTCTTCAAAAGAAGAGATAAATATTATAAATTAATTACTTGTTTTTTAAATTAAAAAGAGTACAATATTATTGTGGAACATATTTTAAAATTAGTTGAAGAATATATTAATCAAAAAGAAAAAAAGACGTGGATTCCAGGCCATGATACAGTAAAATATGCTGGTCCTTATTTTACTGCGGAAGAATATGTTGCCGCTATAGAAGCACTTTTAAATGGATGGTTAGTGCTTGGGCAAAGTGGAATTAAATTTGAAAATACATTTCCAAAATTATTTGATAAAAATTTTGGAATACTAACAAATAGTGGAAGTAGTTCAAATTTAATAATGATGTCGGCAATGACATCAAAGAGACTTTACAATTTTTCTAAAGGAACTAAAGTAATAACGCCAATAGCTGGATTTCCTACTACCTTAAATCCAATATTTCAAGTAGGATTTGAACCAGATTTTGTAGACATTGAATTAGATTCTTTAAATCTTAATTTAGATCAAGTAGAAGAGAAAGCAAAACAAGGGTCAAGAATTATAACGTTTGCCCATGTGCTGGGGAATCCACCCAACATGGATCAATTAATGGATATAGTCAAAAGATATGATCTAATCCTCTTGGAGGATTGCTGTGACGCATTAGGATCAACTTATAAAGATAAGCCACTTGGATCGTTTGGACAATTCGCTAGTTGTTCTTTTTATCCAGCACACCATATTACAATGGGTGAGGGTGGATTTATTGCATGCAATACACATGAGCAAGAGATTGTAATTAGAAGTTTTAGAGAGTGGGGTCGTGGATGCTATTGTGTAGGAGAGAAAGCAAATCTCCTTAAAAATGGTTGCTGTGGAAAAAGATTTTCAAATTGGTTACCATCACTACCAAATGAAATTTTTGATCACAAATATGTTTATGATGAAATTGGTTACAATTTAAAACCAATAGAATTACAAGCAGCAATGGGATTGGTTCAAATGAAAAAAATCCCAGAAATAAATGAAAAAAGAAAAAAGAATCATGCTAGATTAGTAGAAATATTTTCACCATATGAAGAATATTTTATATTACCAAAAGCAACAGATCATTCCGATCCAAGTTGGTTTGCATTTGCTGTAACCATTAAAGATAATTTTAAATTTAAGAGAAAAGATATTGTTGATTTTTTTGAAAACAATAAAATTCAAACTAGACCATATTTTGCAGGAAGCGTTATGTTGCAACCAGCATATGATGGTTTAATGGATGTAAATAGCATAATAAATGAATATCCAAATGCTAGAAAAGTAACAACCGATACTTTCTTTTTGGGAACAAGTCCAGTAATAACAGATGTTCAATTGAATTATATTGAACAGACAGCACAAAACTTTTTTAAACAAATATAAGGAAAAATATGTCTAGAGTAGAAAATTTAAAAAATGCAGTAGGCGAAGCGATAAAATCATATGAAAATAAAAATATAACAGAAGATATTTTTGCTATAAAAGGATTTTCAGGAAAAGAGTATAAATTATTTGCAAATAAATTACTAGAACAACCAATAGTAAAAAATTATTTGGAAATAGGTGTATGGCACGGATCAACTTCAATAGCAGCTTTAAAAAATAATACACAAAAATTAAATTATTGGGTGGTTGATAACTTTTCTCAATTTGGATCACCAAAGCAAGAATTTATAAATAATTGGAAAAATTATATTGGATCTGAACCAAATTTAATAGATGAAGATTGTTTTAAAATTAACTTAGAAAAAAAAGGTCTTAGGAATATTGATGTTTATTTTTATGACGGTGATCACGAAGAAAAAGATCACTATCTAGCACTTCAATATTATTATCCAGCCATGGCCGATTCTTTTATTTTTATGGTTGATGATTGGTGCTGGCCCAAAGTACAGATTGGTACATTTAATGCAATCAGAGATTTAAATCTAAAAATAGAAATGCATGTTGGGTTTTATGGAAATGAAGACTCAAATGGTTGGTGGAATGGTTGTGGAATTTTTATATTTAAAAAGTAAATATGTCTAAACGAACATTAATAATAACTGGCACTACTGATTTTGGAAGAAATCCTGATTCCACAGATAATACTATGGAAGAAGTTTTTGATTTAACACTTCCATCTAAAAAAAAATATGCTCAAAAACATGGTTATGATTTTTTAGCAATGAGATCTTTTGGTATTGATAAACAAAACAGATATAAACCAAGTGATATAGGATTTTTAAGAGCTCTTAGAACATTTGAAATGCTAGAAAGTTATGATTGTGTAATGTGGATCGATGCAGATTCTTTGGTAACAAATACTGATTATAAAATTGAAGATTTTTTAATTCCCGATAATCATGTTTTTTATGCATCATATGATTGGACTGGAAAATTTACATTAAGTGGTGGAAATTTTATAATTCAAAATACAGATAAAACAATAGAGTTTTTAAATTATTATTATAAAATTTCAAAACATTTTGAAGAAGAACAAACTACTTTAAATTATATTGCTTTTAAAAACCCAGAATTAAATTACATAAAAATTTTAGAACATAAATTTTTAGGATCTGTTCCTAGTATAGATCAATATACAACAAATGTTTGGGGAAGAAGACCCGATCCACCTTATCCGTGGAATAGAGAATCATTTTTAGTTCATGTAACAGGAATAGGAAATAAAGAAAGAATTGAAATTCTTAAAAAACATTATAATTCATTTTTATGAATAAACTTCAATTAAAAAACGTTACACTATATTCATACAATTGTGTTAATCCAATTAATAGTATTAAAGCTTTACTTTATAGTTCTAAAGATATAGATTTTGCAAAAATAATTTTAATAAGCAACACAAAACCAGAAAAAATACCATCAAATATTGAATTTGTAAAAACAGAATACACAACTCATAAAGACAGTTCTAAATTTACATATACAGATTTGCCATACTTAATAGAAACTGATTATTGTTTGGGTATACATGATGATGGATTTGTAATAAATCCACATCTTTGGGACAATATATTTTTTGAATATGATTACATTGGAGCTCCATGGAAATGGGAAGGAAGAAAAAATAGAGTTGGAAATGGTGGATTTGTTTTAAGAAGTAAAAAATTTTTAAATCTTATAAAAAATATATCTTTTTTAGGATTTTGTGATGATGGTGAACAAACTAACATGTATTATGATTATTTTATACAAAATGGATGTAAATACGCACCAGTAGAAATTGCTATGAAATTTTCATTAGAATCAAGAATACCAGAGTGTGAATACAATTTAAATAATTGTTTTGGTTTTCATGGCAAAGGAAACCCAGAGAGCGTTACAGTTCATGATGGTTTTTATCAACAATTTCAAGAAAAATGTAAATTATTGGATACAATTGAAATATGAATAAAAAATACATACTAATAAAACCAGAACAGTATTGTGGAATGGGTGGTTGTATATGGCAAGTAATACGTGCTATATATCATAATCCAAATATGCTTTATTATATTGATTTTACTGATAGCATTTATAATACTAAAAAAGGTGATAATGTTTGGGATTATTTTTTTGAACAACCACATGTAAACACATTTCCACAATCAAATGAAATTGAAAAAGTTGTAGGATTAATTTCAGAGCAAGATAGTGAATTTATTTGGATTAATACTGTCCCAAATACACCAGACGAGATATCAAAAAGAAGACTTAATTTTAATAATATTATTAACAATTATATTAAACTAAAACCACACGTTGAAGAAAAAATTAATAATTTTGTTAATTTAAATTTTAATAACAAAAAAATAGTAGGCGCACATTTTAGAGGAACCGATCATCCTTATAAAAAAAATATGGATGACTATTTTAAAATTATTGACCAAGTTATAAATGATTATGATTATATATTTGTTTGCACGGATTCAAATGAAAGATATGAAGCAGCTAAAAAATATTATGGTGCAAAATTGATTTCATATGATTCTTTAAGAAGTAATAGAGATGATACTCCATTACACATGCCTTGGTATGAACAAAGATGGACAAGAAATCCATCATTTGAATACCAATATAAAATTGCAGAAGATGTTATAATTGAATCACATTTATTATCAAGAGTAAATTTTTTATTTTGTTGTGCTCCATCAAATGTAAATTATTTTGCTAGATCTTTAAATCCATTATTGGAATCGGTAGAAATTTTATGAAAAAAATAGTTTATGTAACAGGTTGTTTAGGATTTATAGGTTCATATGTTACTCGTTTGTGCCTTGAAAAAGGTTGGTATGTTAAAGGTGTTGACAGCATAACGTATGCTGCTAATGAAGACTTATTGAATAACTTTAATCAATATAATAATTTTTCTTTTGTCAAATGCGATATTAATGACTTGAAGTTTTTGTATGATTGTGATTATATTATTAACACGGCAGCAGAAACACATGTAGGAAACTCTATTGCCAATAGTGATGAGTTTGTTAAAACAAATGTCAATGGAGTTCACAACATACTAAATCTAATAAAAAACTATAGACAAGAAACTTCAAAGGTTCCAACATTACTTCACTTTAGCACAGATGAAGTTTATGGAGATATAATTAACGGAGCACATGTAGAAACTGATTTACTTAAACCATCAAATCCATATTCAGCAACAAAAGCGGCTGCAGATATGATGATTATGGCATGGGGAAGAACATACAATGTCCCATACTTGATTGTTAGACCAACTAATAATTATGGAATTGGCCAATATGTTGAAAAATTAATACCAAAAGCATGCAAGCACATACATTTGGGTAGAAAAATACCAGTACACAACGATGGAACTCCTATTAGAACCTGGTTGCACGCAGAAGATACTGCCCGCGCAGTAATTGCTCTTATAGAGTCACAAGTAAGCAATGAGATTTATAATATTTCTGGTGGATTTGAACAGTCTAATATAGAAACTATTAAAAAAATATTAACTTCTCTATTGAAAACTAACGACTACAACATTGAGAAATATATTGATTTTTCTTATTCGCGTTTAGGACAAGATTTGCGTTATTCACTTGACGATAGTAAACTTCGTTCTCTTGGTTGGAAACCCATTAAAAACTTTGACAATGAGTTACCATTAGTCATTGAGTATTACAGGAAAAAATTTATATGGTAAAAGTTGCAGATTACATTGCTAAATTTTTAGAAAAAAAAGGAATACGTCACGTGTTCATGGTTACTGGTGGTGGTGCAATGTTCCTTAATGATGGTATTGCAAAAAGTAAAATTATAAAAGGTATCTTTAATCACCACGAACAAGCTTCTGCTATGGGAGCTGTGGGATATTCAAAATACACTAATGAAATTTCAGTAGTAATGCCCACTACAGGTTGTGGGGGAACTAATACAATTACTGGAGTTCTTGATGCTTGGCAAGATAGCAATAAGGTAGTTTTTATATCAGGAAATGTTAATAAAAAAGAAACAACCCACGGATTTTCAGTTCCTTTGAGAAAATTTGGAGTACAAGAAGCAAACATAGTTGATATAGTCAAACCGATTACAAAATATTCAGTAATGATTACTGAACCAAATACAATTGCTTATCATTTAGAAAAAGCATTTTATCTTTGTGAGTCTGGCAGACCGGGGCCAGTTTGGATTGATGTTCCTATGGATATACAGGGTAGTTTAATAAATGAATCCGAACTTATTCATTTTACCCCCGAAGAATCGTTTGTAAACGTAGATTGCTCTATTTTTGAAACTTACATTAAAAATGCAAAACGACCTATTGTAATTGCTGGTTATGGAATTCAACTAGGAGATGCCAAAAAACAGTTTGTAGAATTTATTGAAAAATACAATATTCCTGTGACATTTACTTACTTAGGGATCGATTTTCTTCCATCAGATCATCCTTTGTATGTTGGTAGATTAGGCACCAAAGGAGACA
>Ga0214923_10008231_pt1 | contig 11175 bp, 18 predicted proteins | sample LL1510_MetaG_FD_177993 | JGI IMG/M metagenome (GOLD analysis project Ga0214923, IMG submission 177993) | Freshwater microbial communities from Lake Lanier, Atlanta, Georgia, United States - LL-1510 | ecosystem: Environmental > Aquatic > Freshwater > Lake | place: USA: Georgia | collected... | reverse complement strand
TCTTTTTGCAGTAGTCATAAAATGTTTGTTTTGATATATCAGCCCAGATACAAGCATTGTCAACACTAAAACCTTGGCTAAAACCTTCTTTTAATTTCTTGACAGTTTCATCTGTCATAATAGTTGGTCTACCGTGTGGATTATGAAGATGTTTTGGCTTTTTTTTAGTCATTGTTCTCTATAAATTTGTTTTTACAATCTTCACCATTTCTAGTGATTGTTAGGCTAGGGTCTAGCTTAATCATTCGTCTTATAATCACATCGCAATATTTAGGGTCAAGCTCCATACCGTAGCATTTTCTTTTTAGTTGGTGAGATGCTACTAATATTGAACCGCTACCTAAAAAGCCATCAAAGATTAGATTTTCTCTAATATGGTCTCTTATTATTTCAGACAACATTCTTATTGGTTTTTGTGTGGGGTGAACTCTTTTATCTTTTTCACCTTCTCTAATCATTCCATTCCATAATTGGTCATAAATTCTTATTGGTGTGTGAAAACTGCACCAAGCCATTTCCCCATCTGCAAAAGTATTTCTAATATCCGTTCCAGCTCTTTTATTCCAAATTAACCAACCGTCGCTAAATGGTAAAAAATCAGTGAAATAATTACCGCCCCAAATAATAAAATTATTCATCCCTAAGCTAATACAAGTATTGTAAAACTTTTTTGCAGTCTCAGTTGTATCATCTGCAATAACTTGGGAGTATTTACCTTTTTTTGCAATACCAAAATTAGCACCTACCATTTCAGATTTAACCACCTTAATTCCATATGGCGGATCTGTAAATACCATATCTGCCTTCTCACCATCCATTAACTTTGCAACTGTATCACTACAAGTTGAGTCTCCACATAATAACCTATGATCGCCTATCTCGTAAAGGTCGCCTAAAACTGTAATAGGCTCGGCTGGTGGCTCTCCATCAAAATCATCTTCTTTCGCCTGTAGCTCTTCGGTTGTAATATTCATATCAGGAACTTCAAGCCCCCATTCGTTTATATCTTCAATCTCAAACTGATTGGCTAATATATCAAAATCCCACTCACCAGTATTTGCATTCAATCTAATGTTAAGCTCTTTTTCATCTTGAATAGACAAATTAACCAATACACAATCTACTTCTTTATAACCTAGTTTTTTCAGCTCTCTTACTCTAAAATGTCCACCAACAATAATGTTTTTTCTATCTTGATTTTCATTGACAATAATAGGCTCAACCACTCCAAATTTTTCAAGACTTTCTTTTAGTTTAGTCTCTTGTTTTTGTGTTGACTGCCTAGGGTTGTATTCAGCAGGTTTTAAATCTTTAAGTAATCTTTTTTCTATTTTCATTTTAATAATAAATTTAAGTTATTTTTAAGAATAATTAATCAGCTTTTAAATGTCAAGCACTTTTTACAATAAACCACCTTGTTTAATCATATTATCCTAGTTATATTTTTTATTAGTTGTCTTTTGATTTTTCTATATATTTTCTATTGCTTGTATTAATGATTTTTTAAAATCATCGAATGGCAAATTATCTCGCAAATCTTTATCAAGTTCGCATAACATTTTACTCATATTTAGATTATATTTTAGATTATTTAAAAAACATTGCCTTGCTTGTTTTTCTAGCTCAACAGGGTCAACAACTTCTTTTGCAACTTCTTTTTGTGGCATATTAAAAATTGCATTATCAAAATTAGCAACAGCCTCAATTATTTCATTTGTTTTTAAGTCAAGATTAAAAGATTTTATTGTTTCATTCCGCTCTTTTGTTAAATGCAAAAACAATATTGATATTGATGTATGGTCAAATTGACAATTGCTAATAATACCATATTCTTTAATGTATTTATTTTTTATTAGATATTCTCTAAATACTTTTTCTTGTTGCCTATATCCAATTCCCGGGAAGCAAAAATAATAACCTTCGTTAGCAAGATTAAAAGATTTTAAAATAAATACAAAATCTAAAACACCAGTGATATTGCTTGTTTTAATCTTTTTTGCAAAATTACCAAGCATATTTGTTTCAACTTCTTTATCATAAAACTTACTTAAAAATTTATCATTGCAAATATATTCTTTTTGCTCTTCCGTTGGCTTTAAACTAAATGGATAGTTAGCAATTGCTATATCATATTGTTTATTAATATCGCAATTAATAAAGTCCTGATTAAAAATATTAATTTTTTCTGCAAAATTTTCTTTTGCAATACTGATTGCATTATCATTAATATCATAACCATCTATTAATTTAATCTTATCTTTTATATTAAAAAGCAACTGTCCACTGCCTATTGCTGGCTCCAATATAGTTAAGTTATTGCCATTTATTTTTGATGCTAAAAAGTCTCGCAATTTACTTGGTGTAATAAACTCCGCCAACTCTTTAGCTTTTGCTCTTGTATCAAACTCTTTCATTTAAAAACAACTCCCTTACTTTTTGATAATGTCTTTCGCTTAATCCACTTTCTTTTAATGTTAAAAAGTTTCCGTTAATAGCTTTGTTAATAACCTCAATTTGTTGTTTTGTTAATGTTATGCTGTCTATTTTAAACTTTTTAAAGGCTTGCCAAGTGATAGGGAACTTCTTGGCTATAATCTCGGCTATTTGCTCTGCATACCATCTAATCTCGGCTTGTGCGGTGCTATGCATTCTTAACTTAATAAAATGTAATAAATTTTTTAAATTAGTTTTATAAATAAAAGTAGTATAAAAAGCGGTTGGCAATATTCCTCTTGCTTGCTCTTTACATACTCCGTTATCAATTAAATATCTATAAGAATCCCAAGAACTTTCCATAGTGGCTTCATATTCTAGTTTTAATCGTCTTTCAATAGCATTATCTCTGGCAATAGAAATACTGCCTTGTTTATTTGTTTTTGATTGCTCCCTAAAAATATTCGGTATGTAATAATCTTTTGTTGGCTCCGTATATCTCAATGATATTTCGTTGTAAGATGCTGTGCGGTGTCTCATCCATTGTCTAGCAATAAAGAGAGGGGCTTTTACCTCAAACATAAATTCTGCCATCTCAAATGGCGAAGAGTGGTCATGCTCCATTAGGTAGTTAATAAGATTTTCGCATTCTTTACCCTGATTAGCTTTGCCATAAGATATTCTCGCAGAATTGCCTATGTCTTGGTCGCTTCCCATAAAATTAATTAGCTTGATATAGCCTTTGTTGTCGCTTGTAAAATATTTTATTTCGTTCATATGTTTATTATTGTTATTTATAAAGAATGTTAGGTATTATTTGGTGATTAAAAAGATACTTAACTCCGCTTTGATACTCTTCGCAGTTTAAATATTTTTCTAAATCAAAAATAAGATAGCCATCTTCGGTTTTAAATTTTTCTAATCTTTTTTTTATCGGTAGTATTCTTAACAATGTTTGATAGTTTAATTTTTTATCAAAAATGGCATTAATAAAATTGTATCGAAAACATTCTTTTATTTCGTTGGCAACATAAATAACTAAAACTCGGTTATGCACTATATGATATTGTGGTTCTGATAAATAAAGTTGCCTATAATGTCCGTTGCCTTTCAAGGTAGCGGCAGTTACCAAAAGCTCTTGATATCCTGGCATAAAATACTTTTTAGTCTGCTGTTTAAAATATTCAAGAGCATCAATATTTAGCTCGGTAGAAAATTCATCAATATGTTTCATAGTTTAATTAAATTATGTTGTTTTAAAATATTCATAGCTTCCTCAACAGAATAGGCTACATAATAAAAAGCATTATTAATACCTATAAAACTGTTTTGAAACTCTTTTTGCTCTTCTGTGGTTTTGTTTTTACCATATTTAAACTCAATCCAAACTATTTTGACATAATTATTATTATCTTTGCCATAAAAAACATAATCAGGATGCCCTTTTTGCACTCCTTTTGTTTTAAGTAAAGAGGCGGTTGTAATGCTTCTTTTTTCACCAGCGGCATTGTAAGTCCATTGTATAAAATATACTTGTTTATAAAGTTGTAATTTTTTTATTGCAGTCGCAAATTGTTTATGCAATATACCTTCACCTCCAATACCTATTCTTTTTCGCATTTTCTAAAATATATTTGATAAATAGCTATAAATGGCATAGTTAATCCTATCGATATTAAAATTAACATTAATTTTAACACAGCCAAAACATTTGCTGGATAAGAAAAATTTATTTGTATTTCAAACAATTTTTTACTCATAATTTTTAATTAAATATTCTAAATAAAATTTTGCTTTTAACAAATCTTCTTTGCCGTTTTTGTTTTTATACCTTGAAACATACTTAATAATGTTGCCCTCAATAAAATTAAGATTATTAGCCGTTATGTAGATTATCGGCTCAATATTTAGCTTATAATGTGGCGGATGATTAACATTGCTTAATATTTCGGGGTTTGCTTTTAAATTAAAAAAAGAATTAAAATTCATTATATCTCCCTTATAAATTTTTTGCCAATAGTTGTGAGTGCCTCAATTTTTGTAAAGAATTTATCTTTATTAAAAACTTTTTTGTTTTTTGCCATTTCGTATTCTTTCATCTCAATAGTATTATTGATAGCTATTCTTAACGAATGCAATAGATTATGTGCTTCATCAATAAACGGCTGATAAAATAAATAATCTTTATTATGTATCTCAAACAATTCTTCACCGATAGAGTTAGCAATCTCATCACAAAATTCCCAGTAGCTAAAAACGGCGGTAGATACTATTTGTGCGACTTTATATTCTTTTTTATGCAAATCTATATGAAGATTATAAAACCTGTCTATTGTCTTTTTAACCGCCTTTATTAGTTTAAAATATTTATGATTATCTATAAACAAATCTTTTTGCATTTTGTTTAAAAGTTCATTAGCAGAATTAACCGAAGTTTGCAAATAATTTACATCTTCTTTTATTTGTTCTTGGTCTTTTTCTGTTATATTGTCTTGTGTATAGGCAATATCGGTCTCTAAAACCATTTTAACTAATAAAGGCACAAATAGTATCAATCTTAACTGTTTATCGCTGTAATACATTATACTCTGCTGTTAAGTTTCGGTTATTAGCTTTTGCATTAGAAAAAGCTTTTTTGTCTTCGTATCTTTTTGCCAACTTGTCAATGTTTTTTTGTTGCGAAAAAAGCCAAGTTTCATTAAATTGATTTATAAATTCCGCATAAATATCTTGAATGTAATCCGTAAAATCTTTTATAACATCTAATTTTTTATTATAAAAAAGTTGTTTTTTAAGATTATCGGCAAGCAAATTAACCTTTTCTTTTATAAATGTTAAATCATATTGATTTGCAGGCTTTTTATTATTAGGCACTAATTTATCGGTTATATTAAATTGATCGGCAATAATAGCAAGATACCAAGCACAATCTCCTAGCTCTTCAACGATATTTATTTTATCGGCTTTTTGCAGGGCTTGCTCTAATTCTCCCAATTCTATTTGTAATCCCCAAATGCCGTGCAGTATTCTAACATTGTCTTGATTAAAATTTTTTGTTTTTATACTGTAATCTTGCATTTCAAATTGCAATGCTTTTTCTGTATATTCTTTCATATTATATTGTGTTTAGTTTTGCTAATTGTTGTATTCTTTCTTTTGCATAAGTTCTTATTCTTTCTCTATCAATAGTGCTTTCTACCTCAGGATAGTGTTTTTCTATTTCTAAAAAAGTTGCTAGCTCCGCAAAATTTTCACTAGTGCTTGCTTGATTTTCTAAATAATCTAATTTTTTTGCTGTAATCATATTAGTTTTTATTTAGATATTCTTGCAATGCTCTTCTTATGATAAATGCGATCGGTCTATCTTCTTTTTTGCATATTTTTTGCAATTTTTTAAGTATATCCTCATCAACTGATGTAGATATAATAATTTGTTTATTTTTAGTCATAGTTATTGATATTTAAGTTTATTATTATTTTTTTTTAGTGCATATTAAAATACAAATTATATAAATAATTGCTTCTATTATTAAAGGCAACAAAACATAAAACCAACTCCAATCGATAAAGTTTGTTAATTTTAAAGCAATAAATAAAATTTGAATAAGAGTAAGAAAATTAAACATAGTTATTGATATTTAAGGTTATTATTATTTTTTAATTAGTTTATAAATTGGTTTTGTTTTTTCGGTTCCTATTTGTAAGCTGTTTGCTTTTTCAAAATCCTGAACTGCTTTTTGCTTTGCTTTTTCTATATCGTCAGCAGTATAATAAGTCTGTATTGTTTTTTGCACCTGATATCTGCAATCGTTAAAAATAATTCCCATATCATTAGATTTCGCAACTTCTTTTAGGATATTTTCTAATCTATCAAGATTTTGTTTATATTGATTGTATGCTTCCTCTAATTGTTGCATATTTTCTAATAATTCTTTTGCTTCGCTTGGCAAATCTAAGACTAGTTGCTCTCTTAATAAGAATTCTTGTAAATCTTTATCTCTTTTGCTATCAATCGGCGAAAACTCTTCATCAAAATGTGTATCAAACAAAATTAAACTATATTGTATTGCTTGAATAATATCGCGATAATCATCTTTATTAAGTTGCAATAAATGTAAATCGGCACTCATATCGTGATTATCGTCTCTTGTTGCCACTAATTGTGTTGCTATAATAGCATTATCAACATTATGTATCCACATTTGCATTGCTACTTGAAACTGCTCAGCAACTGTATTTATTGTCGGGACTTTAACTTGATTGCCATCATTATCTAATAGGTTGTTTTTAGTTTTTATCTCAACAATAACTGGCTCATTATTTATTGATACTAGAAAATCAATTGTTGCCAACGGATTAAAATTATTATAGCCATCAACTTTTTTTGCTTTGCTTTCAAGATTAATCTCTTCCGCTCCTGATATTGCTATAAATTTATCGAATACAGGTTTTTCAAGGTCGTGTCCCCTTTGTGTGTTTTTATTGCTAGTTCTTTTAGAAAACAATTGCTTTTGTTGTAAAGTAAATCCTAGTTGTGTTTTTATGCTCCAAGGACTTGATATATATTTAGTATCAATTTGCTTGATTAAATTATAGGTTTCTTCTTTAATAAGTTTAGTATGTAATAATGTGTCCGCATAATGATAAACAAGCCCAGCAATTTCTGAGGCTCCTATGGCATTTACTCTATTTTTGTGAAAATTTGTGTCTTGCATATGTTTTTAATTTTATTGTTATAATTTTTTGTATTTTTAATACAATGATAATTTTAAATTATTTTTATTTTATTGTCAAGATTTTTTTTAATATTTTTTTAGGTTTTTTTTGTGGTGAAGTGGTGACCTATTTATTAGCTTTGTTTAAATATTCTATAAATTTTGCTAAAACCTTCTCACCTAGAAAATATTGTAAATCATCTTTATAATTATCGTCGTTTTTAATAAAGTTTTTTACTTCATCAATTGCAACCAATTCTTTATTGTTAATCATATCGGCAATATTTTTACCAAGTTGCTTTCTTTCGGCTTCTTTTTTAAGAATATCTATATTAATTGGTTTACCAATATTATCAGGTTGTTTTACGGTCGGTTGTTGTTTATTCTCAGTTAAAGATTGTGCATCATCATCTTCTTCTGCTAATCCAAACAATGCTAATAAATGGTATCGTTTAGTGTATGTTTGCCAAGATCCAAATCGTTGTGCAAAATTTCCTCTTACCATATCTATAAGATTATTTGCTTCTGGTATTTTTGTAGATACACTAATCTCTAATCCAGTTAAATAATGGCGAACTACTGTTTTTAAATATAAATCATCAGTAAAATGCACATAATAAAATTTATCTTTTATAGCTTCCTTAACAACGGTGGTCACTGCACTTAAATCGACATATTTATATTTATAACTTTTGCCGTCTTTTGTTAATACGGTAGCTTCATTATCTTTTTTAAATCCATCGATATTATCAAAAACTTCTTGAAAATCTTTATCGAATAAGAATTGTTTTTGCTCCTGAGTTAAAACTGATATTTTACTAAATATTTCTAAAAATTTTAATTTTTCCGATACTTCTGTTTCTATTTTTACGAATTCCATTTTTTCGGCTGTTTCTTCCGTATTTACTAGGGCTTCCGCTGTTGCTTTCGCTACTTTATCTTTTGTTAATGTATTGTTTTGTATTTTCATATATTTTTGTTTTTAATTGTTATTTTTTAAATCAAGCAAATAATAATTGGTAGGATTGGCAGGAATTGAACCTACAACCAAGGCATTATGAGTGCCCTGCTCTAACCGCTGAGCTACAATCCTATAAATTATATTGCTATGATAATTATGACAGATTATATTTAATTGTCAACAACTTTTTTAAATTATTTTTAATATTTTACTTGATTTTTTCTAAACTCTTCCCACTGGTCTTTTAATACTGGCATTCCAATACAAGTAGCTCTAATCATTTTGCATAAACTGTATTTATCGTGTTTTAACATAGCAAATAATTCTTTTCTAAACAACCTTTCCCTAGCAAGAGGCTCTTCTCCCATAACTCGTATTTGGTCTCTAAAATTGATAAGATTAATAATATTTGCTTCTTTTAAATCTTCTTGAATTTTGCCAGCTAGATTTTGTATCAATTTATCTCGCAAAACTGATAATGGCATAATAACAAAATCTTGCCAATTAGTATTATCTAAATTAGCTCGTTTTAAAAAGAAAGTTATAGCTTCTTTTGTATTATATTCTTTTGGCTTATAATGTAAAAAATGGTCGGTAAAATTAAAATAAGTTTGCTCGCCGTTGTTTAATGTTATTATCTCTTTTTTTTGCCACAACCTATCGTTTAAGATTTTTATAAATAGGTTGTTTTGCTCTACTGGTAATTTAAAATTATCGGTAATTCTAGCGGAATTAGCATTAGTAAAATTCCTGATAACATTTATAGTATTTATAGGCTTGTATCCATAATTAAGAAAATCATCTTTTTGATAAAAGCATAAATATTTTTCTCCAATATCTAGGTTTTGGTTTATGTAAGTTTTCATATGTTTGTTATTTAAAGTTAAAAAGTTAATTAAAAGGGGATTTCGTCGTCGTCGTTTTGACTAATGACATTTACTTCCGCAGAATCGGCAATTTTATCTAATAGTTGCAAAACAGAATTATAGCTAATAACAATATTAGTTGCTTGTCTTTTAACACCTTCTTTGGTATAATCTCTTATTTCTAAACTGCCCTCAACATAGACTTTGCTACCTTTTTTAATATAGTTTTTAACAACAGGCACTATCTTCTCATTGTAAACAACAATGTTATGCCATTGTGTTTTTTTATTTTCACCGAAGCCACTAGTTGTTGCAATGGTAAAATTTGCTACTTCTTTTTGATTGATTTGTTTTATCTCAGGGTCTTTGCCGACATTGCCGACAAGTATAACTTTGTTTATCATATTTTTTTTATTTTTTTGTTTATAATAATGTTTCTAAACACTTGCCAACTATTGCTAGCAAGTGCCTAAACACAATAAAAATTGCAGATGCACTCAACAATTTTCACATTAATTTTAATTTATCAAAAAATAATTGTCAAGATAAATTTTGATAATAATTTAATGGTTGGTAATAATTTTTTGTTTTGATAACATCAATATGCCATTTTTTGCAGAGATTAAAAGAGATGAAGCCATTTTTTAAGCTTTCATTTTTAAACCATTCGCTATTAAAAAAAGATGCAAAACAATAATGTATCGATGGTATTTCAACTGGATTATTTAGTCTTTGTATTGCCTTTATTTGGCAAGCAATATTAGTCCTGTAATATCCTAGTAATCCGTGATAACTTTTTGGCAGTTTCCATCCTAGCCAACCTTCATTTTTGGCAAGCTCCAATTTGTAATGATATTTAGGGTCATCGAGTAGCCTAGCTATATTCTCCTCAACCATATCGTAAATTTCGTTTTGGTCTATAAAGTTGTTTTTCATATTATTTTGCTTTTAGGTTGTTATTTAATGTCTTAATGTATCTTTGGCTATTTTCTTGTTTTAATGTTGTTTGTTGCCCTTCTAATGGCTGGCAATTGATAGTTAATTTACTAATAGCATTGTCAATTTGTTTTTGATACTCATCAGGGTATCCAAAATAAACCTGCTTCATTTTGTATTTAGTGCTTAATGCCATAGGCACTTCTCTATACCTTTCTTTTTTTTCAGGCAATATCATTTTTACAAAATCTTTGATAGTAGGGTTAACACCATATTCTTTAAAAAATTCTTGCTTTGTATATTCTGCCGATAATTCAAAACATCTTTTTAAAAACAACTCATCGGTTATATCTTTATTGATAGCATTGTAAATACCAATAGTATAAACTTTGTTATCTGGTATATTAAAACTAAATTGCAAAAATTGAAAGCCTTCTTTAAATTTATCAAAATCTAGAATAATCATAATTACTCCTATAAATTAAATTGTTTTTTGATACTATCAAACATTGCATCGCTTTGTTGTTTCTTTATGTCTGCTTTGTTAATAGTATAATTGTTTTGCTTGCTAAATTTATTAGCGGTGCGGTGCCAATTCCTAGCGGTTGCTTTCCAGTCTTTCATAGAATTCTTACCGACTTTCCAGCCATTAGAATTGTAAAAATCAATAAAATGTCTAGGGTCTATATCTAATAAATTTTCTTCACAAAAATCAGTTAGCTCCTCAATAGATGGTTTTTTAAAATTCCTACATTTATCAATTTTGCCTATATATATATTATTATCAGTATTAGTATTATCAGTATTAGTATTATTATATATTATTAGTGGTTGCTTTTCCGCATCCGATTTTTCCGCATATGGCTTTTCCGCCTCTGGTTGTTCCGCCTGTTCTTTTGCTTTACCTTGATCTGATAGATACCATATTGACTTGGTGAATTTACCATCATCGGCTCTTGCTTGTGCGATAAATAGATAGTTATTTTGTTGCAAACAATCTATCGCAGTAGTGAGTGCATCTTTACCGCAATTAAAACGGCTCATTATTTCATTTTTATAATATTGCCAATCGTCAGGCTTACTCCATATATAGCAAAATAAGCCAACTGCCTGCATTGATAAGTTATCATCGTTAATAATAGCATTATCAATTTGTGTGAAAGCTCTTTGTAATTTTTTTATAGTTATCATAAGTTTATAGAGGGTGGGCGGTGGAACTAGCACCGCCCATAAGATAGTAATATTATCTAGTTCATAATATCCT
>Ga0214923_10008230_pt1 | contig 11176 bp, 10 predicted proteins | sample LL1510_MetaG_FD_177993 | JGI IMG/M metagenome (GOLD analysis project Ga0214923, IMG submission 177993) | Freshwater microbial communities from Lake Lanier, Atlanta, Georgia, United States - LL-1510 | ecosystem: Environmental > Aquatic > Freshwater > Lake | place: USA: Georgia | collected... | reverse complement strand
TTTCGTTAAAATTGGAAAATCTCTGCGATTTACAAATAAATCCATGTCTGGAATTTTTGGATATTCCTTAAGTAGGGATTCGAACATATGTTTAAGATGTGAAAATCCAGTATCTGTTTCATTACATGGATTTTCGTAACGCATTAATCCATTATTTGTATACCATTTTCGTTTGGGAAGAATGTTTTCCTCTTCATTACTTAATAATTCAAACGAACCAATTCTATCACTCCATTCATTTACAAAGTAAGCATTACTAAATGGAACAAAATTCAAAGTCCCAGATCTGATCTGAATAAAAATACCCTTTTTAAACTTGTAAAACATATATTTGAATGTACTAGATGTGTACTGAGTCTCAAGTGAAAAATTTTTCCATATATCGATATTCACTATACTCCTATTGTCACTGTCAAATGAATTTTGAATATGCAAAGAATCTTTTCTCTTTGTATATTCAAATTGTTCTTCATCACCAACTGTAAAGTGTATCTGTCTAAAATTTTTATACCTACTGTTAAGGTTTGGTTTCCGAATCTGAATTTTAACAGGAACAGAAAATGTATCGGGAATTTGTTGCTTTATCATTTATTATGTTTTATTATTTATTTACCGAAATCAATTTATTAAATTGACTGGGTTTCCAAAGCAAGTTTCACCAGTGTATACACAATACAAAAATCCATCTTCATTCTGATAATTATCATACAGCGTTGACATATCTGTACATGTACTAGGTATAGTATTATCCACAAGTAAAAAAATCGCCACGTTAGAAGGTACTTTTATCCTTTTTCTTATTATACTCAGAAATTGACTCACAGTGAGTTCTTTAGGTACTAAATATTTTGTCTTATCAATGTAAGGTATGTCAGTTTTTAAATTTCGTTCACATACTACTGGAACCCGATCGGGATATTTTTTCTTTATTCTACTAGCTTCATCTTTTCTTTTTTCAAAACTTGTTTTGTTACGAAAATCTCCCATCATTTTATCTTTTTATTTTCTGTTATTTTTTTTTAAAATAAACATGTATAATTCCAACCCAACTCCATAAAAATTAACCTACATTTACCATCGTGATATACTTTCCTTTCGGTCGTTTTAAGAAAGTTGAACTCAGTAGGACTACAGTCGTATTTGTGTCTCCTTAAAAGTTGATACAATAAAAGTTGATAATTAAAATTTCTATGATCCGAATCGGAGGGATAATGTTTGTTATGTTGTTTTACGAATTGATCAAAATCTATTAAGAGTTTATCCATTAAATGACTTATATCATGCAATGGTACATTTGTTATTTTATGATGAATAAGATTTATATCTCCGTAATATCTGGTTACATTTAATTCTTTTAAAAATATCGAAATATGTTCTTTGCTTACGCTGCGATATATATTTTCATCGTTTCTGTCTATAATATTATATTTAATTATTTCATCTTTTATCTTTTTGATCAGTTCTTTCAACTCTTTTTTTTCTATTTTACTTTTACCCTGAAATTGGTTACAGCAGGTTAAAAAATGAGATTTTTTATCGTAAGCATATTTAGGACATATATTTATCCTTTTTGTATCATTATTGTTTATTTTTGTTAATTTACAACTTATTTCATTTTGACTACCGCAATCAATACATATACGTAATCCTTCGATTTCTTTTGACTCTGTAAAATTTTGAGAAGTACAGTTCTTATTTGGACATTGCCATTCAATTTCTTCGTTATCGTCAATGTCCTTAACTTTTATTTCCTCCAAGTATTTCAAATAACCTAAGATCTCCAATTTTTTTAAATATTGTTTCACGATTTCTTTTTTTTTTAACAATATATCTTTTGTGTCAGTATTATTTGTTTCTTCAAAAAAATCAATTTTTATAGTTGTGTTTAGTAGCTTCTTATATTCTTCTATTATATCAAGAGTATCCAAGAAATAAAATTCTTTATTTGATAGAGAAGAAGATTCCGATATTCTTTTATCAATATATAATATGTCAATATCCACCAGTAACATGTTTATTTCCCCAACGGAAAGAAATTTTTAAAAGACTATCTATCACTTTCCAAAACATTACAGATTTAAATAATCCATGAAAATAGTATCAAAATTAGGTGTATATCCTGCATTTTCTATCCAACCTCTTCCATTTCTTTTCGTAGTCGATTCGTATATCGTTGCTCCGACTTCCACTACATCTCCCCTTATTAAGTTTACCAATATTTCATCTATAATACATTCAACTATAAATTTTAAAGAACCAGATTGGATAATCCATTCACATGGATATGTGTTTCCACTCTTTCCTTTTATTCTTCGGATTATCTGTCCAAGTCCGAAAATATTCTCCATTGTATTATTCGGAGATGAATATTTACCAACCATTTCAATATTACTATCATTATCAAGATCAGTATCATTTAGACCGCTCGTAAAATAATATGTCGAATTATCATCCAATTGAATGATTATAAAATTCCATCCAGTATTTATCTTAGTTGGTCTGAACATCTGTGACAAATTTCCAATAAAACGAGGAATTGTACTTCTAAATCTACCTAATGGAGATGTTCCTGCAAAAATCTGATGATCAATCCATCCAACTCCGGATACTTCTATTTCTCTGTTCTCAAATTTTAGTACACCGTTTGTTTTTATACGAGGCCATGAGTAATATAATGTTCCTATTCCTAAACCTTTCATATTTGGTGGATCAAAACCATTATCACCCCTGAGAATAATTTTTTTCGGATCGGTTAAATTTAAAGCTGCTGATATATTCTCAATTGGTTCTTCAATATTCCATTGTAGTGGAAAAATATTATCTTTATTATAGATATTTGCGGTATTTCTGTTCTTGGAAAATAGTATATTATTCCCTATGGAAATAGAAAATGGAAAAGACGATAATGATACGAGTTCTGAAACAGAGGGTATTGCACAACCCCGTCCTTGATATAATTTTTTATCTTTTTGGCTCCCAATTTTAATGTAAGATGTGAATATTTGATTTTGTTCTAATGAAATTCCAAGATTATAAGCCACATCTGGTGATACAATACTTTGTCTTAAAAATAATAATTGAACACTGTAAAGATTATTCGATTTATCGTTTACAGTTCCCACATACCAATACCATTCCAGTGGATAACCATAATGATCGATCTGATGATCCAAAGGAAATGACCAATTTGGGGTATCATATATGGAACTGTAACCGTTATTATATTCTTCGGGTAATAATGTTAACATTTGAATCGTTTGTTTGGGTGTTAATCCTACCTGACTCCTATTATATAATTCAAAAAGATCTACTTTATCTCTTTGAAATCTTGCGACATTGGCTGCGTAATACAAAAAACATAATATGATAAAAAATATCAAACATATGATGATTGATGTACGATTTATAACAATCACACCAAATATAAAAATAAAAACGATAAATACCAGTAATATCATCACAAATGATCCAAACAGTAAAAGTCTCCTTGTTCTTAAGCTCTCGATTTTTTGCAGATATGCACACATCCACTGTCCTCTTGTGTAATTATCATCGAGATTTTTATCTTTAAAGTCTAGATTACAAAAAGTTTCGAGATCGGAATTTTGATCCACTTTTTGACCGGTCACACTTGCGATATCTAATAAGTAGTCCAATGATTTTTTTAGTGTATTTCCACAATATGGTTTCATCTTTTTTATTCTATGTAATTATTCTCGTAAAATCCAAAATGAATGAATGTCTAAAAAAAAACGAAATCTCTCTGGTCTTAGAGTTTCCTGAAGCAAGTCATATTTCAAAATATCCCGAAAATAAGTATGTATTTTACTTTTGGTTTCGGAGTTTTTTTGAAATCTATTACTTATTTCCTTAATTTTTCGACCACACTGTATACAAACTTCAATTACGCATTGTGGGTGATAAAACTTGCTGTCCCTGCCACAAATCGGACAAAAATAATCTGTGTAATGTATATCGTTTTCTAACATCGTAGTTTATATGAATAATTTTCTCTCTAAGTTAATAATAAACGATATGATAAAAATCATTATATTTCTATCTTTAAGTATAGTTTTTCTTATAGTTGCATTATTACTTCGCAAAAACCAAAAGCTTGGAGATCATAGTAATGCAGAACAATGTTTGATCCAAAATATCTCCAAAAATAATCCAGCACAGTTTAATCCTGGTGATACATGTTTTTTATTTGAGAACGGAACCTGTTATAAAGGTGTTGTTAATAACAATCTCCAGTGTGTTAAAAAATATCAAGGAGAGATCATATTCTCATACATACTTTCCATTATATTATTTATAATCACAATAGTATTTATATTTATCCGCAGTAAATAAAAGAATAAATGTACAACGAAGATTGGTACCGAAGTCTAAAAAAATCTCCTTTGAATCCTCCATCATATGTTTTTGCAATCGTATGGACTATTTTATATATCCTTATAGGTATTAGTTTCTATTTTTTTATAAAGGAAAATAAGTTTACAGCTTCATATGGTCTTGCATTCTTTTTTCTCCAACTAGGTTTGAATATAATATGGAGTCCAATTTTTTTCAGAAAAAGAAATATATCACTCTCTTTAATTATACTAGTTTTACTTATGATATCAGTAGGAATAACTATCTATTTCTTTTACCAAGTAAGTACGACTGCTGCATACTTACTGATTCCTTATTTAATATGGATTTGTTTCGCTGGATATCTCAATTACTACATTTTAACTCATAATTAATTTAAATGTAGATTAACTTTATCTAAAAATGCAAAACGATCTGAAAAAATTATCTGAGTCCGTCGATATGTTATCCAAAACCATTGTTAATCCGAATAGAAATAACCTCACTGATGATGAACTTCATCAAGCCAAAAATAATCTTTTAAAAGATACTTTATTATTTCCTCAATCCGTCAAGTCTATTAATGATCCGATCATTTTATCTCAAGAATATGGTTTAGTTTCTTTCACACCTTCAAAAGATGCTAGACCGAATGCACATGGAATATATGGTGTTTTAAAATTGAGAGGAAATTTCCCGACTACACAAGAAGCTCAAACTTATGCTGAACAATTAGTTAGAAACCATGATTCATATAATGAAATTTATACTGTCAAAGTTGGAACAAGTGTTCCTCTTACAAAAGAGTCACATTTTGTCGAAGAAACAGATCTAATTGATCTGAATGAACAAGTAAACAGTATTGTTTCAAGCGACGTCAAAGAAAAACGTAAACAAGAACAAAAAGAAATCAAAGTCATTAAAGAACGAGAAAAAAAACTTCTGCAAGAAAATAAGGAAATTCTATCCGGAGATTATAAACAAGATCCATTAGAAAATTATATTATGGTTAGAGTAAAAAAAGCCCAGTTGATGTGGACATTGATTGAAAATCGAAAGAGAATCGTAAATGACCTAATTCCGGTTATACAAAAAGTAAAACAAGAAATAAAAGATCTTGACAAATTACATCCAGAGTTTGATAAATTATACTATGAAAGATATAAAGAAGCTAGAGAATCAGTAGGTTTAAAAGATCAGGATTCAATGAGTTATGATAACTTTTTGGCATATTTACTTGATGACAAAGATATTAACATTGATGATCTCACCAAATTTTTTGAATGAGCGCAAACTGCAGTAGCATTGAATTTACGGAAGTCAAGGTTATACAACTGAAAACACAAAATATTATAAATAATTTTATTATATTTATAATATTTAAAATAAATGATTGTCTTATTATATATATCATTAGTTTGTTTATTGATACTATTTTTGGTTATGTATTTTTCGAGAAATATTGAACATTATAGACCCCCTTCTTTCAAAGAAAAGAAATGTATTTTCTGTTGTGTTTTTAATCAGCAGAAATATTTACATCTATTTTATCGTCTATTAGAAAGTATTCTAACTTATGGTAATTTAGATGAAAATACTGACATCCTCGTATACACTTCTACTTCATTTATGAATCAGATCAAACAAAGTCATCTTTTTAATGAGAAAATAAAATTTGAAATAAATAATACTTATAGTGATATAGAAAAAGCTTGTAAATCAAAATTGGATTTGTTCAAATTAAAAGATGTTTCTAAATATAAAAAAATACTTTATTTGGACACTGATATTTTAGTAAAAGATGATTTGAATAAAGTTTTCAAGGTTTGTAAAAAAGATATATTATATACATTAGAACAAGGCAAAATTGATGATAAACAGGACTTCTGGGGTTATACTTTATTTAGTGAAGAAAATGTATTAGATAAATATAAAGGACAAAGTGCTTTTACAACTGGTATATTATTATTTAATAATTGTAAATCAATAAGTGATTTATTTGAGCGTATATTGCAATACATAAAAAAGGTCAATATTTCTTTTCAAACCTTTGATCAACCCTATATAGTGTATTACTCGTTTATATCCGAGTTGTATGACAATCAAATTCTGAAATCCTTGGTTGTCAATAACGACGAAAACATTCATAACAACAAGGTTATTTGTCATTTCCCAGGAAATCCAGGGTATCCCAATAGAAAGTTAGTCGTGATAAGTGAATTTCTGAAAAGACTCAAGGATTATACTATTATGATAAATATAGATAAGACAAAATTATATATAGACCAGTATCTCATTCCTATCATTACAAACTTTACAAACTCGGGAGAACAGCACGAGGGAAATATTTTTATGGAAAGTCATATTAAACATACAGATAACTTGGAATTCAGAATGAAGCAAAAAAATATAAGCAATGTTGTATTGAATAGGCAAATTAAAAAAGTTATGGAAATTGGATTTAATTCCGGTTTTTCTTCCCTATTGATGTTAATTTCTAACCCAAATATAAAAATAGATTGCTTTGATATAGGAGAACATAAATATACTTTACCTTGTTATGAACATATAAAGAAGTCATTTCCTGATAGGATTAACCTTATGATTGGTGATAGTACTAAAACTCTTCCAAAATTAAAAGGACACTATGACTTGATACATATAGATGGTGGTCATTCTGTAGAAGTAGCTAAGAGTGATATTGATAATTCTTTGAGGTTGGCAGATAAAAGAAGCATATTAATTATGGATGATTATAATTATGAATGGCTCCACAAATTGTGGGATAAATATATCCATGATAAGAAAATGAAAAATTTAGATATATATGTATATGAAACATCCTTCCACGATATAAAATATTTAGTATAGTTTATTTTTTTTTTTGAGTTACGTTTGAAATATCGTTATATATATTTATTCATATATATAACAAAATGAATAAATATATTCCAATTATATTTATAAGTTTTGGTATTCTTGCAGCTGTTTCTATAGCTCTTTTCATGAATAAATTATCGATTCCGATTAGTATATCTATTACATTATTACTTACAGGTATCATTCTCGAATTGATTAGATCTCAATCTATCAGTAATAATCAACCTTCTAATTTGTATTCTTGTCAGTTAACAATTGACGGACAGATGATTTGTTCTCTTGACAATTCTTGTACAACCGATAGTAAGAATTGTTATACCGATACAAACTGTGAAAATAAATGCAAAGTACCAACTACAAGTTACTACTCGTGTACTACTAAAGGATCTGGATGTCAAATCAATAATAAATGTACGTCTGAGTCAGATTCATGCTTTCTCGACAAATCCAGTTGCGATTCCAAAACAAACTGTTCGGTACCACCCTCTAGTACAAAATACTATTCATGCACTACTCAAGGATCTGGATGTCAAATCAATAATAAATGTAAGTCTGAGTCAGATTCATGCTTTCTCGACAAATCCAGTTGCGATTCCAAAACACATTGCTCGGTACCACCCTCTAGTACAAAATACTATTCATGCACTACTCAAGGATCTGGATGTCAAATCAATAATAAATGTAAGTCTGAGTCAGATTCATGCTTTCTCGACAAATCCAGTTGCGATTCCAAAACAAACTGTTCGGTACCACCCTCTAGTACAAAATACTATTCATGCACTACTCAAGGATCTGGATGTCAAATCAATAATAAATGTAAGTCTGAGTCAGATTCATGCTTTCTCGACAAATCCAGTTGCGATTCCAAAACACATTGCTCGGTACCACCCTCTAGTACAAGTTACTATTCATGTATAAAAGGATCAACTGAAAATGATATGACATGTTCTTTGGATAAGTCTGGAAAATGCAAAACATTTGACACTAAAAATAATTGTTTTACAGATAGTAATTGCAACGAATCATGTAGTAGTAGTGGAGATAATAGTACTGAACAGGCAGAGTATTTTAAAAGTTTGTTAAATACAAAAGTGACAGGTCTGACAAATGATTTTTTTAGGGCATTTAAAGTAGTATCTGGCGGATCAGTAAAGTGGTTTCCATCTTCTATTTATAATTCGTCTGAAATGGTATCTGCTCTAAACAGATTTCTAAGTAAAGATGGATTTACAGGTAAGAAATTTTATATCGGAACTAGTAGTGATGATAAAATGTTCAGTGCAAATCTTGGAATTATAAATTTGTGCATGTTTTTAGCACAAGCAGGTAACGAAACATTAATATTTGATTTGTGTGATGAAAATAATTGGTCTGATGAAGATGAAAGAGGATCCGGGAAATATCCATTATCATCAGCATGCGGTCAAGGAGGCCAAGATTATACGAGTGGAAGTTATTATAATAAAAATGATCCCGATTGTTGCAAACCCGATCCTGAAATGATAATGTTTGCTAAAACACACGCTTCTTGGTATGGTGCTCCAATGAAATTATTTTGTGCACCAAAAAGTCGAACTGGTGAAACAACGGGAAAATGGGATAATAATGCATCTTGTCCTTGGACTTCTACTAAAGAACAACCATTTTCTACAGAAGATGAGATATTGAATGCAGTAAAAAATAATTCTCAAACTTGTCGATATTATGAAGGACAACAAGGAGGATCACCAACAAATCCAAATGGTACTGGAGTATCTAACGAAATAAATGGAAAACCGGAGAATCCTAAAAACAATGTAGAAGGTTGTTGTTGGTGGGGTAGAGGTGTAATCCAAACAACTGGACCATGTAACTTTGGTAAATTAAATAAAGCATTAAAAGCATCGAATTACTTGAGGGATAATGATACTTTATGCACGAATCCAGAATTGATATGTGATGACACTGGTAAATATCCAGATTTAAAATGGATCAGTGGTTTGTATTATTGGACAAATACAGTACAGAATTATAATAAAAATGGATGGAGTTATATAAATGAACTGAGAAAATTTACCCAAATGTTTACTGGACTATCAGATAAAAATACATACCTCAAAAGTATGAGTTTTAATCCAGGAGAATTTGTATACGCTGTATCTGGTATCGTAAATAGAGGTTGTCCAACTCCAGGAAACGGATGTGATCCTTTTTCACTACGTGAAGATAGAAGATATTGTCATTTTAAATGGTTGTTAAGATGGGCTTTCGATATTCAACAAACTACTGGAAGAATTTCTGGTGTTGATCTTGTTGGAAAAATAGATGACTGCGGCTTCCCAGTAAGTAAATATGAGTTTACATGTCCTCTATGTAAAGAAAATTAATCTGAATTAAAAAAAAATATTTGTTCAAACATATATAAGGAGAATATATGTGGAGGGGGGGGTATGGGGAAGGTTCGAGACATGAAAATTACTTGATATAGGAAGATATTACAAATTAATTTTTTTATGATCCGGAGTATATCAGAATCATAGACGTAGGGTGCGGAGATTAGGAAATAATGTAATTAATAAATATTCCACAAAATAAAAGATATTACAAACACATATATAGAAACAAAATTTATAAAATATGAAAACCCTCAAAACTCTCATCGCCAATTCATAGAGGCTTTGAACTCTCACGTTTGTACGTAGCTGGTTTAGAGTTTTTTTGTTTTTCTTTTTTTTAATTTCTGATTTTCTCTGTTACTTACAAATCTGATACATGTTATGTGCTCTATTTCTTCGGTTTACACTTGGACAGTCTATTCTCATCATCCCATTCTTAGTTAGAATATTAGTATGTTGATACTTGAAAACGTGTTTATACGTTGTGACTTCTCTGCTTCTGCTTAAGTTCCACTAAAACTCTATCCATAGCGAACACCTTTGAAAACTCTATAAAAAATTCTAAATATTTCAATTTAAAGAAATACTTTGATATCGCATAGCTCAGTCCAGTGCGGTGGTTTGCTAAACCATTGGGCATAGCCCTCTTGGGTTCGAATCCCAGTATCGCCAACATAATTTAAGTCATTTAGATGAGTTAAATTAAAAATCATTTTTAGAAACTGTTTTTTTGGTAAATTTTTAGAAAATAAATAATATTATAAATGAGTACCCCATTCTATATAAGAAATAACCAAATTACAAATTTTACAATTATTTATGAAGGATTAATAAAACTCGCTCCCATTGCGATAGGTACCTTTTTATTACCACAAAATCAGTCGGAATGTGGAATTGCAATAGGTAAATATGCAGGTTTAACAAATCAAGGTTTGTGTGCGATAGCTATCGGAGAACATTCGGGATCTCTAAATCAAGGTACTTATAGTATATCATTGGGATATAACGCTGGTAGATATTCTCAAGGTCAATATTCAATTGCAATCGGATATTTAGCCGGTCAAACTGCACAAGCAACTCAATCAATTGTTTTAAATGCTGATATTAATGGTATAAGTTCAGGAATAAATAATCCCGGATTTTACGTAAATCCTATAAGACTAGGAACTTCAGCAAAGGGATTGTTTTATGACACTTTAACTAAAGAAATTTTATACAATGATGAATCAGTTTTACCTCTCGGAATAAATTATTCCGATTACATATTTTGGAATAATATAACTTCGGCTTGGGAAGTGGGAAGTACTGAAGTGCATTTGGGTGCAAATGCTGGTCAGTATGGTCAGCAGAGCGAAGCGATAGCACTCGGTTCGTATGCAGGTTACACAGGTCAAGGTATGGGTGCTATAGCTATCGGTCACAGAGCCGGAGAAACTGATCAAGCCCAAGAAAGTATAGTCATAAATGCAGATGTAACAAATCCATGGACAGACACTACGTACCAAACCCAATCTGGTTTGTTCGTTCGACCCATACGTACCCAAACGACCAACAAAGTCTTATACTAT
>Ga0214923_10008229_pt1 | contig 11176 bp, 6 predicted proteins | sample LL1510_MetaG_FD_177993 | JGI IMG/M metagenome (GOLD analysis project Ga0214923, IMG submission 177993) | Freshwater microbial communities from Lake Lanier, Atlanta, Georgia, United States - LL-1510 | ecosystem: Environmental > Aquatic > Freshwater > Lake | place: USA: Georgia | collected 2015-10-15 | reverse complement strand
CAGATTCAATATATAAATCTTTCAATATTAAATAAAGTATTTTAGCATATAAATTAATTTTTTTATTTACTAATTTAAGATTTCTTTTTTCAGAAATATTTTTTTCTTTTATAACTGCTTTATCAAATAAATTTATTACAAAATTAGATACAATAATATTATCAGTATATTTATCTAATATTTTATAAAATAATAAAATTATTTTACTATTTTCTTCATTATCTTCAATATTATTATTAAATAATTTTATAATTTTATTTTTTGTAATAATTGGATTAATAAGCCATTTATCATAATTATTACGAACTTTTAATGGAGTTATATGTTTGAATCCAAATTTACTATAATAAGGTGTTCCTTGTGCCATAGTCCTATAATAAATTAATTCAATACTACTACCAGAAAAGTATTTTTTTGAATTGTCTTCTAATGTAATTTTTTTTACATTTAATTTCTTACATTCTTCAATCATTATCTGTATCATAATAGCACCAACTTTATATTTTATATTTGGATTATCACATTTTATACAATCACTATAATCAGCAACACTTTGAATATTAGCATAATGAGTTTTATTATCAATTAAAATTAAACCACAACCAGTAGTTCCATCATTTATGGTTACTAAATGAACTTCATTACAAGAATTATCTTTTGATTTAGCATATTCTACATTATAATAATAATTGTTATTTTCAAAATTATATGATTTGATTTTACCACCATCTTGATATTTAAAAATTAATTTTTTATTTTTGGATTTATTTATTATTTGAAAATCTATTTCTATATTATAAAATAATCCAAAAATTGATGATAATTGTGATTTATCATTTTTATATAATTCTATTAAACGATCATATAATTTAATCATATAATATTACAAATATAAATATAAAAATTGTAATTAAAATTATATATACTATTCATTATGTAAGTCAGAAACTATTACTTTTATAAAAAATATTATTAGTAATACACAATTATCTAAAAATGAATTATTGTATATGATTCTTGTTTATTAGTTTTGTAAAAATTAATATAAAAATATATGATTATAATATTTTATATAAAATAATTATGAGTAATGAAAAACATAAACGTCTTAACATTATTGACCTCAAAAATAATCATTCTGTAAAGTTTGGAATTTTTATGATGGCATTAAAGAATTTAGAAGAATCATGTGATTGGTATAGAATTTGTGGAATTCATGGTGATACATTCCGTCCAAATGATAAAAAAGTATTATGTCCTACTGATCCAGACATTGTAACTGCTATTTGTAAAACAGATGAACCATTTTATTGTAAGCATAAAGTATATTCTTTTATTGCATGGCATACACCATATATTTATCAATTTGAATTGTTATTAAATAAATATAATAATTCAACAAATAAGGAATATATAACTTTACCATATTTAGATTTAACCGACTATACTGTTGATTTTAGCTTTCTAAATTTAGAAAAAATTACAATAAAATATGAAAATAATGATATTACAATTGATAATCCATTAGCAAGTGCTTATTATTATAAAGATAATGTTAAAACAAAGACAACACGTAATGGTTTTCTTAATCCAAAAACACCAGATGATAAAATGAAATTAGATGTTGTTAAGAAACAATTAAATAATACATTATATGCATCATCATATGAAGAGTTTAGTTCTCATCCTGTATCATATGTTAAAACAGGTCTAATAACAGAATATACTCCATTAGAAACACCTCATAATTCACTTCATGATATTATTGGTGGAATCAATGGTAATATGAGTGATATTAGTATATCTGCCTTTGATCCATTATTTTGGCTACATCATTGTAATATGGATAGATTTTTTTATACATGGATGTATAATAATACTAATCAGTTTAAAAAATCTATTTATCCTAAAAAAATTAAAAAAGATACATATATGGCAACACAAGCTCCATTCTTTCATACTGGTATTTATAGTGAAGATTATAATAAGTATAAATATGGATGGAGAAATCAAAAAGTTAAATATATGTTATTAAAGAATATGTTAAATCTAGATAGATATCCATTTACATATGATATTATTCAAGCAGAACCAGAACAACCAACACTATCTTTTATTGAATTGATTGAAATTCCAATTCCTATGGAATCTGTTACAATTAATGTATATTTAGTTCCAAAAAATAAAAAACTAAACAAAGAAAAACATTATGCAGGTTCTTCATTTTATTTTGGTGTAAATAGAAATATTATTGATTGTAAGAGATGTGCTATAACAAGAACTAATTTTAAAGTTGATATAGATAGTTATGTTGAAAGAAATAATATTACTAATGATAATATAAATAATTATGACATAATTATAGAAGGAGAAGGTAAGATACTTAATAATAGTTATAAACATGAAGATTTATTAAAAGATGGATTAATTCATGTTAAAATTGGTAAATAAGATATATAATTTAAACCAATATTATAATAAAAAAAGATAAACTTTTTTTAATTATTTTTTTGTATTTACATAAAAATGCTTAAAATCCTATTTTTTGTACTCCTGTACGAATGTTTATTAAATCTAGAGAACTAGCTAATTCAATAGTTTCAAGAAACTTAAATTCTGCCATATTTTTATCTTGTAATTGAGCACTTTTACTAAAAGCAAATTTAATTTTTTTTAAATTTATACATTTTTGTAATCCAGTAATAACCATTAGTCCTAACATTGTTATTTCTTCCAATTTAGTTAAATTATCTAATTTGCAGGTATATTCATGATTACTATTTATATACAGATATTTCAATAATTTACAGTTTTCTATGTTTATTGGCGCAACTTTATATGATTCAATAGTAAGTCTTTCTAATGTATATTGTAATTTACCAAAATCCATCACATCAATACAATGAGTAATATAAAGTTCTTTTAGGCTAGTGCAATTTTCAAAAATACTTTTCTGTATATCAACAACATTACAATAAGTAAATCTTAGATAAGTTAATTTTTTACAATTTTCAAATCCTAAAACTGATTTTATACTAGTACCAGTACTATTTAGAATTGTTAATTCAACAATATTTTTAAGAGGAGTTAAATCTATTATTTGAATAGAGTGTAAATTTATTATAACCTTTGTTAATTTCTTACATACTTCTAGTGGTGAAAAATCTAAACTGGTCTTTGATGAGTAATCTAATAATAAATAAAAAGATAAATATAAAGTAGTAATACCTTTACTTATAGGAACCACGTAATCATCAAGATAAACAAGTTCAGTATCTTCTAACTTTTCTTTCAATATTTTATTTTCTTTTTCCAGTTGTTTAAGTTTAGATAGAATTAGTCCAGATTGTTCTCCGGTTGTATTTGTTTGTTTATTAAGAACATAATTGATACAGATCGGTTCTTCAACTTTAAGAATAATTTTATTATCATGTTCTTCAAGATCATAATTCAGCAGTAATTTTTCTAACTTTTCTAATTTACTATTACAATAATCTACAACAAACTTGTCATGATAAGGTATAATGCATGAAAATATATTGAATGTATCATCAATATATTTTATAAGTAATCGTTCTTCTGTTCTATGGAAGGTTAGAGTCATAGTATTTAAGATATATATTATGATTATTTAATATATTATTCAATATTTTGTAAAAATTGATTTGGTGATAGAATATGACATTAATATATTTATAGGATGTTTCTTAATAGCGTTATACTTGGAAATATATTAAATCATGAAAAATGTGAATTAAAAAAATCAATTGATGTCTATATGGATAGTAAAATTAAAGATTTTCAAGTTATGATGAAAAAAAGTGTAGATGATATTATAAATACAAAAGTAAATACATTTTGTAATAAACCATTTGATAAGCATGAAAATATACTATTTGATAAGGATGGAAGTAAAATTATTGAAGAATATAATGGTTATGCACCTAATTATAATCGCGATAATCCACACGATAAACTTAAAATAATTTCAACTACAAATAATATAAAATGCTTTATAATTAACACCTCTTATAATAATGGTTCTGAATCAAAATGGAGTGATCGCCATTATTTTTTAAATTTTATGATTCAAAAAACAAGTGGAGGATGTAGAGGTTATAATTTTAAATATTACGAATATGACCTAACGTTTGATAATTTATTTGTTATAAAACATTTTCAATCATCAACAATTGAAAATAATGGTAGTTTTACAATACATAAAACACATCCAGAATATTTTAAGAAAAGCTATAGTGAATTAGATCAAAAAAAAGAATATATTGAATTAGAAAAATTAATGGATGAATTAAAAATATTAATTGATGATAATAAACAAAAAAAAGAATATTATGAATCATTAGAAAAAAGAAATAGCGAATTAGAAGCAGAAGTAAAACAATTACAAAACAAATCAAGGGAAATAGATGAAATAAAATCATTACTTAAGGATCAACAAGAATATGCGCAGATAATACAATCATTACTTAAAAGAATAAATAAACTTGAAAATAAGGCTGTTGAAAAATGAATAAATATATTTTTATAAAAATTGATTTGGTAATAGAATATATTATCAATATATAAATTAACATATTTTTTAAAATGAAAACTACAGATTCATCCTTTGAAATTATAGATCCTTATGATGAATTAACTAATTATTACAAAGTGAGTAAATTTATGAATATTAAAAAAGGTATTTTAGAATTATCACCAACTTTACATTTTCCAGCGAATGATAAACCTCTATCAGTGCTTGCGTTAATTGGACCAGCTAGAAGAGGTAAGAGTACATTATTAAATTGTATTATAAGTTCGTTGTTAAAAGGAAATTATAGTTTATTTGAAACATCTGATACAGACGAACATTGTACTTATGGTATTGATTATGCTATCATTGAAACAGAAGCAAAGAATATATTATTTTTTGACGTCCAAGGTATGGGGCTGCATGATTCGTCTAATGATTGTAAGATATTGCTATACATTTATTTGATTGCTGATATTATAATCTTTAATGAGAGAAATATGATTGACAATAGAACACTTGATAATTTACTACCATTAACAACATTTATGACTTTTATAAACGAATCATCACTTATAGAACAGAGTAAAAGACCTAAAATTATGTTTAGAATATCAGATCAAGATTTGAAAGCAGATCCACAACAGAATCTAAACAAAGTATTAGAGAATAGAAAAGATCAATATCAAAATGTTAGAGAATCTGTTAAAAAACTTTTTTCAGTATTACTCGCAATGAAGACTGAACCATTAGAAAGAAGTGAAAAAGCTTTATTACAAAATAAGGATTATTATAAATTTCTAGAAAACAATGAAAATAATTTTAAAAATGTTTGTGAAAGCATTATAGAAGAATTGAATAAATCAAGTAAATTTAGTAAATTTTCAAAATATTACGAATATATTCAAAAAATTGCTTTGGAGCTAAATGAAAATAAAAAAATTGACTGGGATAAACTTGACTTGACTAAACACATTTCTAAACAAGAAATAACAGATTGGATTAAGAGCAATGTAGATGAAACAAAATATAATGGGATTGAAGTAGATGGAACACATGCTGATTATCTAAATAAAATTGAACCACATCAAAAATATATGGAAAATGTATTACAAAAATTTGACAATTATTTTGCAAATACTACACCAAAAATTAGAGATGAAATTAGGAATGAATTACAATATAAATTAACAAAACCATACGATGATTCTATTAAAAAAACAGAAGCAATATCTATAAAAAAAATAAAAGAAAGATATAATACAATTACAGTTGAATTAATTAGTAAATACAATAATATTAAAGAAAATGAAATAGAACATATTGGAAATAAATATGTTGACAGATTAGAACAAACTATTAGTGCGGATGTAATCATTAACACTTATTACAATAAAATTGTAGATTCACAATTTCAAAATTGGAAAAAATATATGTATGTAAATATAAAAAAATCAATTGAAAATGCTAAGAAAGATTATGATAACAAATATAATGAAAAGATTGTTAAATTAGAGAAATTATTAACAGAAAGAAATGAAAATATATGGACTAACATTGAAAAAAAAATAAATAATTTATACATTTCATATGATAATATAATGGAAGAAATTATAACTAAATTTAAGAATGAGTGTAACGGCCATAATATAGTTATTAACACTTTTAGTTTCAATACATGTGGAATAATTGAATTTAAAAAAAATGATAAAAGTAATAACCATCTTACAGAAGAAAAAGAAATATTACTAGCTAAATATGAAACAGAAATAAAAAAATACTATCCAAAGTTTGTAGAAACAAGAAAAGAAAATTTAGGAGTATATCTAAAAGAATCAAGATATACAAGTAATAAACTAGAGGAAATAAGAAAAATATTTGAAAGTATTAAGAAAGCAAATAACGATGGCCCTGAAGGGATAATAAATTATGTATATTTTCTGGATATTTTACCAACAGCAAATTACATAAGTAAAATGAATAGTAATATATTAGAAAAATATGAATTTGTAGTAAATAAAATTGGATTATATGAAATACAAACCAAGGAAGATTTTGAGAAAAAATATACTCCAAAAATTATAAATCTATATTATTCATTAAATAAAGAATATGTAGAAGGAAATGAAACTATTACAAACATAATTAAAAATAAAATTATTGATAAATTGTTTTATTCATTGCTTTAGATTTTTATAATTTACAAATATATTTTTTTAGATTGCGCATATAAGAATAATAATTAGGATCATCTGTATCTGTAACATTTTGTAAATAGATTAAATTATTATAAACACATGTCAAAGCGATTATTAAATAAATTGAATAATCCGTCGACATGCCCTAAAGGTTCATGTAATATCTTCAATTGTTGGTACTATAAATGGTGTTTTGGATATTTTTTCATATAATTAATTTATTTGAGAAAATGATTGTTCTTGATTGTATGTGAATTGATATTGATTGTATGTGAATTGTTATTGATTGTATGTGAATTGTTATTGATTGTATGTGAATTGTTATTGATTGTATGTGAATTGTTCTTGATATAGTGATACGTTCAAATAGTTTATAATATTAGTTATCAATAGTACGATATAATGGACGCGAATTTTGTTAATTAAATAATAAATAAAAATATTATAACAATAATTTATATATGGATTATTACGACAATAATAATAATTTAGAAGGTGGTAGAATTATAAGAAAAAAAATAAAGATGGTTGAATATGAAAATAAGGTAGCATATGAGTTTAATAATATAGATAAACAAAAACTTACGGAAGAGTCAGAATTTCCTATAGCTTCAATATCAAAAATTTTTATTATAGTTTCAATATTATTATTACAAGAAAGATGGGAATTAAATATAAATAACAAGATTGGTAAATATCTTGATTATGAAGAGATTAATAATTTAAAAATTATAGATATAATGAATCATAGGAGTGGATTAAAAAAATGGTATAATAAAGTTAAAAATTTTATTTCAAAAATAAAATATAATTGTGCTACAGATGTTTTTGAAAAATATAATAAAAATAGTTGTATTGATGAAGAAATAATTGGAGAATTTTCCTACTCGAATATTGGATATATAATATTAGGAATGCTAATTGAAAAAATAACAGGTGGACCATATTATAAATTTATAAAAGATAATATATTAGTGCCATTAAAAATGAATAATACAGGCATTGAAGATTGTAATATAACTTTGTATAATATTAATAGAAAAAAATTAAATAAAAATCAAATATTAGCCAGAACTTTTGCGAGTTCAGCAGGACAATTTAAAAGTTGTTTAACAGATCTTATAAAATTTAGTCAATTTCCTAAATTGTTAAAAAAACATTCTTTGGAACAATTAAAAGATATGTATATTTGTAAAAATAAAATCATTGAAATTTCAATACATCATAATGGTGGAATAACTGGAGCTAAAAGTGAATATAAAGTAGATTATGATAAACGTTGGAAAGTAAAAGATATATATATTAAATTAAGAACAATTGCGTTTTGATATAAAATAAATAATTTTTTTATGCAATTCTAGAAGATCTAAATTTTTTTATGCCATGTTAGAACATCTAAATTTTGTTTAATTTTCATTAAAAATTCTTTTTTATTTAGATCATTTTTTAAAAAGTGAATTAATTTATCAATTTTATCTTTATCAAACAATATTAAAGACAAACATTTTAAGAAGTGTATTAAGACTAGATTATCTAATTTATAAATTGGAGAATTTTTAGAGATTAATTTATCAAAAGCATAATCAGATATAAATTTATTTTTAATTAATTCACAATAGAATTTATCAATATCTTGTTCTTTAATATCTAGATTATCATTATTATCAACTAATTTTTTTAATATATTAATATCAGATGTATTAGTAAGAGCATATAATGCCAAATTTTTAATAAAAACATTTCTTGTTTTAGTATAAATATTTTTTATTTTATCATAATTGGTAGGTACTACTATAGAAAATAAAGATTCATGTAAATAGAATATATCAAAATTATTACTTACATTTTTATCATAATAAAAATTAAAAATTTCATTAGATGCATCAATATATTTTTTAATATCAAGATATTTAGTAAATAATATAAGTAGATAATTTATGTAATTTTCTCTATATAAAACACTAGGATTATTTGAAACAAATAAAAGTGTTTGTAATTTTTTTAAATAGAATTTATTAAGATATTCTATTAATATTGATAATAAATTTGATTTTTTTTGTTCTGTAAAAATATTGAAAAGATTAATAATATTAATAAAAAATATTTGATAAACATAAAAACACTTATCAATTAAATTTACATCGGTTGTCAGTGTATCAAATATTTTAAAAACATTTAAAAATAAATATCCAATATCTATAACTTTATTAAGATATAATATAAAACAAGTATCAATAAAATATATTTTATCAATATTATTAAATAAATTAATATTTGGCAAAACATTTTGGTAATATATCAAGCAGGGAAAATCAACATTACTATTTAAAATAAATTTTTGTTTATTTTCTAAATCTATCTCTATAATTTCATTATCAAATTCTATCCATTCATCATAAATTTTATTATCACTAGTATTTAAATATTTAAAACCAATAAAAAAAGATATTTCATATTTTTGATTTTCTTTTAAAAAATTCATTTTATTTTTCTTTAATATTAATTTATTATTTGATTGTGATACAGTTATAATAGGATAGCCTTTAATATTAATTAGATCTGTAATTAATTTATTAATATTTCTTTCAGAATATTTTTGTAATATATCAAAAAGATTTTGCGACGATACATTTTGAAATTTATATTTATTTAAATATTCTCTAATAGCTAATTTAAAATTTTCTAATCCCATTAATTTAATAATATAATTCATAACACAACAACCTTTTTGATACGATATTTCATCAAAAATTAATTTAATGTCTTCTTCTTTGGATGTATTAACTAATATAGGATGAGTGCTATCTAACCCATCATAAATAATTATTTTTTTAAATTCACTTGTATAAAACATATCTTTTAAACAATATTCATCATCATATTTATCTATTACAGCTATCCATGAAAAAAGAGTAGCAAAAGTTTCATTTAACCACAGACAAGACCAACTATCTAGTGTTACCAAATTACCGAACCATTGATGTGCTATTTCATGATATATAGTTAAAATAATATCAATTTTTTCTAATATATTTGTATTATTATTACAAAATAACTTTTCTTCTCTATACGTTATTAAACCCCAATTTTCCATAGCTCCAGCACTAAAATCAGGTATACTTACAGCATCTAATTTAGGTAAAGAATACTTAATATCAAACCAATTTTCAAAAAATTCTAGAGCTTCGTAATTTTTCTCTACTGAATATTTAATATTTTCAGTAATTTCTTTAGGTGCATAACCATTAACGATCGTATCATTCACTGTAATCAAATCTGTTTCTAATACTTTTTGAAGATCACCAATAATTATACATAATAGATAGGTTGACATTAGTGGAGTATTTTTAAATAAAACTATTTTTGTATTATCATCTAAAATTTTTTCATAGTTAGCGGGCATATTAGATAAAAATACTTTATCCTTACTTGATTTAAGAATAACTCTAAAGATACTTTTATATTTTGGCTCATCAAAACAAGGAATCATTCTTCTAGCTCCGTCTGGTTCAAATTGTGTAGATATAATTGAGCTATCTTTATGTTTAGACATATATATACCAAATAAATCAGTAGCTATAATACCAGTATATTTTATTATTATAACATTATCTTTTTTTTGTTTATCAAATGGAATAACTAATTTATCTTTTTCAATTGTAAAAGATACTTTATTTTTATTTAATTTAACATTTTCTATATTTAAATTAACAGAATCAAGATATAAATACGAAGATTCATAAGATATATCAACATCTAAATGAATCTTAACATTTCCTTTAAATGTTAATTTTTCAAAATTTATATCAAGATCTATTATATATTTATTTGGTTTTAACATAATTATATAATATATAATATAAAAAATTATAAAATTTTTTATATAAATTTTTAAAGTTAAATAATTTGGTTTTTATATATTTTTATAACTTCAAATAGTAGTTTCATTCTTTTTTCAAAAACAAGATTTATATCAATAATATTATTTATATCTTCGGTTATATTTATAGCCCTCCATTTTTTAAAATATTTATTTTCATGAGAAAATATTTTAGATTGTATAATTTCTAAATATTTTTTAATATCATTAATTATTTCATAGGTTGTAAATAATATCTGTTTTACAGGATCAGGTAGGTTAATATTCTTTTTTCTTATTTTACAATCATTATGTAATACTAAACATGAATCATTTATAATACTATTATCTATTATTTCTATTTTTTCTAATTCATACTTATCTTCTTTATTTTTTATTTTAATATTATGATTCATAACAATATCATTTATTAAACTAGATATAATATCTAAATTATTACACAAATCAGATTTAAATAGTTCTCTTTTAAATACATCTAATTCTGATTCTTTTTGACATAAAAGAAATTTAATTATACTTGTTGTTGTGCTTATAGTGGTACTAATAGAACTTAAAATAATGTCCTTA
>Ga0214923_10008227_pt1 | contig 11178 bp, 10 predicted proteins | sample LL1510_MetaG_FD_177993 | JGI IMG/M metagenome (GOLD analysis project Ga0214923, IMG submission 177993) | Freshwater microbial communities from Lake Lanier, Atlanta, Georgia, United States - LL-1510 | ecosystem: Environmental > Aquatic > Freshwater > Lake | place: USA: Georgia | collected... | reverse complement strand
ACTTTTTCTGATATCTTGCTTGGCGGCAAAAACTTGGTTATTTATTTCAAGCTCAGCATTTCTGGCTTCTAATTTAGCAAGCTCAACAGTGATGGTTTCTTGAACTGATCTTAGATAACCAATATTTCTTTCTTCCAAACCAAGAGTTGAATCAGCAACTAAATTTGGATCAATACCTTGCAATAGCAGCGCTTTAGCTGCAGCAAATTCAAAAACTGGCAAAAAATCTTTGGCAGCAACATTAAATTTTTCGCAAGATTCTGGATATGAAGATTCAAAAATCGCTTGCAATTTTTTAGCAACATCTTGATCAAAAACTGATAAGGTTTTAAGCGAATCATAAACATCTTTAATTGCTTCAGTGTCTGGCTTCAAGCTAGATGACAAAGATTTTATTCTGTGCAAATTTTCACTTAAAGTGATCGCAGGTAAATCTCTAATGCCATCAATAACTTGTGCGATTGCAATCTCGATATCTATGTTGCTGCGATCTGCTCTGTTTGACCTTCCTGTGAAGTTTGATGCTTCGATTTTTTCTAACTCTCCTTCCTTCAAATCTCTTATTAAACCATCTGCTTGAAATCCCTGAATAACTTCTTTGAACTTCGAAGAATCAAAACTCGAAAAAGATTCTCTGTTATCTGAATGCCTTGAATAGCTTTCTTTCAAAAGTTGGTAAAGCTCAATTTGAGATTTGTTTTTATCAGACAAAGCTTGCAAAACGGCAATTCTTTGATTATTCGCTGCGATCTCTTTGCCATCAGAATTTTTTTCTTCTGCACGATAAAAATCTTCGATCAATTTAATGAGATTTTCGCTCGCACCGAATCTGATAATTTTTGCTCCTTTATCAACCAAAGCGCGTAAATTCTTGTCTTGATCAGGAATAAAAAAATCTTCATCAATAATAATTAATTTTCCTGCAAGACTGTCGGCAGTTTCCTCTAATTCTTTGAGTTCTTCTTGGTTAGCCAGATTGATATTGATGATTTCAAAAGATGAAACTCGATCATCGTTTTTAGGACGCATAGCCAATATTTCAGAATATTGAGCAACTTTTTCGGCTAAGAAAGTTTTACCCATACCGGTATCGAGCAAACCTCTAACTTTTGCACGGGCTTGCGGATTGGCGATAATATCTTCAATTTGAACTAAGAGTTTTACTTGCTGACCTGATAATCTTTGATCTCCTAACAGTTCTCTTAATTCACGTTCATCTAAAATTTTTGATTTGAATTTCTGAATTGCCGGAAATTTCTCAGCAAAAACCAATCGTTCGAAAGGCTTTTCAGTTTGAAATCTTTCCACAACGTTAACATCATTTAAAACCGCTCGTAATTCTTGCCAAAAATCTTTTAAATCTTCTTTTTGTCTATATTCAAAATTTGATAACTCAGAAGTAAAACTATTAACCAAAGACACCGTTTCTCTTCTGTTACCGCTATCCATTTTCTTTGCCAATTCTTCTGCCTCAAATGAACTGCTCAAAGTCGATTTATAACTTTCGATCTGCATCTTAACCAAATCAAATTCTTGCCTTAAGCAGTAAAGAGCATAAGCCGAAGTAAGACCTTCGCGATATTTACTTACTAAGTCGCCAAAGATTTCTCTGACTTCTTCATTCTGATCAATCTTAGCAAAAATTTCCTGCAATTTTTGTGCGTCTGATTTTCCGCCATCTTGTAAAATATTGTTCAATTGAGGCAAAACTTGGTGTGGCTTAAGCAGCCTGCCTCGGCGAGCATCTTGCGCATATCTCAGATTGCGCGTCAAACTAAACCTAAAAGGACCGTTGCTAGCTGGGGTTTCTGGTATCTCGGAAGATTTAATTGTGGTGGCTTCTCTCCAGTCAACATTTTCTTTGTCGGATTTTTTGTAAGTTACAGATTTAGAAGCACTTTCTAAGGAAATTTCCGACAAGTCGGCTGCAAAAAATTCCGAAGTTCTAATTATATCATTATCTGGATTGGCTTCCCATGTTTTGGTGACCACCAAATGTGCTCCAACCAGCTTGGATATTTTGCTCAGATCAAGGCCTTTAAAGTCAAGAGCCTGCAAAGTTCTGCTTGGCAAAACCTCAGCCGTAGTTTTTGAAGTTTGTAGCGCTTGTTCTTGAGCGCGTTTTTGCGAAATTAACTTCAGTTCTTCTGCGCGCTGCGATCCATTTCCAGCTTCAAATTTGGCATCTTGCGGATATTTTATATTAAAAACTTTTTTCTCTCTGGGCTGAACAAACTTATATCTTCTATTAAAACCCAATGCTGATTTAGGTCTTACATCAATCATGGTGTTTTCCAAATCGGCCTTACCTGTGACAGTTTGCAAAGCCCGAGCAGGATTAAACTTAGTTCCTCTTTTTGTGTGTAAAATTGATATTCTTCTCGCAGTAGACTCTTTTTGCACTGTCATCATTATCGCCTCGTTTTTTTTAGATTTTTTCACTTGCTAGATCCAGCAATAAATTGACTAGAATTAAAACTCACAAACTAATTTAAGCGCAATAGTTGTTTTTATGCCAAGCTCTATCTGGGATTGACAGTTAGTTATCGGCGCCTATTTTGCGCGCTCCTTTTTACAAGCTGCGCTGCTCTTGCGCTGGAATTACCTTCCCCAAAAACTTTTTAAAAATACAAATGACAGACTTCAGAAACGTTGCCATTATTGCTCACGTTGACCATGGCAAAACTACATTGATCGATGCGATGTTGCATCAAAGCGGCACTTTCCGTGCTAACCAACAAGTTGAAAATCGTATCATGGATTCCAACGATTTGGAAAAAGAACGTGGTATCACGATTCTTGCAAAATGTACTTCAATCGTTTGGCAAGATCACAAAATCAACGTTATCGACACACCAGGACACGCCGATTTCGGTGGTGAAGTTGAACGTGTATTGTCAATGGCTGACTCAGCTCTACTTCTTGTAGACTCTGCTGAAGGTGTAATGCCACAAACTAAATTCGTACTTGCTAAAGCTTTGGCTCTAGGGCTTCGTCCTATCGTTATCATCAACAAAATCGACCGCGGCGACGCTCGTCCTGATGAAGTTTTGAACGAAATTTTCGATCTATTTGTTTCACTAAACGCTTCTGAAGAGCAATTAGATTTCCCTGTATTATACGCTGTGGGCCGCGACGGCTGGTGTGTTGAAGACATGGAAAAAGATGAAAGAAAAGATCTATCTCCTCTTTTCAACTTAATTTTGAAGCATGTTACTCCACCAAAATTTGATTTGGATGCTCCATTCTCAATGCTTGCAACTCTTTTGAGCCACAGCCCTTATTTCGGACGTATGTTGACTGGCCGTATTTACACTGGCCGCGCTAAAGGTTTGATGAACTTAAAAGCTCTAAACCTAAAAGGCGAAGTGGTTGAAACTGGCCGCTTAACTAAACTTCACGTCTTCCGCGGCGTTGAAAAAATCGCAGTTGAAGATGCAGAAGCTGGCGACATCGTAATCATCGCTGGTCTTGAAAAAGCTTCAGTATCTGACACGCTTTGCGATCCACAAGTTTCTACCCCAATCAAATCAACTCCGATTGATCCGCCTACAATGGCCATCACCATCAGCGTTAATGATTCTCCTCTTGCTGGTTTGGAAGGAAGCAAAGTTACTTCACGTGTAATTCGTGATCGTTTGTTCGCCGAAGCTGAAACTAACGTGGCAATCCGCGTTAAAGAAACTGACGGAAAAGATGCTTTCGAAGTTGGTGGTCGTGGCGAGTTACAATTAGGTGTACTTATCGAAAACATGCGTCGTGAAGGCTTCGAGCTTTCAGTTTCAAGACCTCGCGTCCTTTTCAAAAAAGATGCTGACGGCAATATTTTAGAACCAGTTGAAGAAGTTGTGGTTGACGTTGATGACGCTTTCTGCGGCGTTGCCGTTGAAAAAATCTCTTCACGTAAAGGTGAAATGATCGAAATGCGCCCATCTTCAGGCGGCAAAACTCGTATCGTTTTCTACGTTCCTTCACGCGGACTTATCGGATATCAAAGCGAATTCTTGACCGACACTAAAGGTTCAGGCGTTTTGAACAGAATTTTCCACAATTACGTTCCCTACAAAGGCGAAATGGTGACTAAGAAAAACGGTGCCTTGATTTCAACTGACGCTGGTGAAGCTGTAGCCTACGCAATCTGGAACTTACAAGATCGCGGAACTATGTTCATCAAACCTCAACAAAAAGTTTACGCCGGAATGGTTGTTGGTGAAAACTCAAAACAAGGTGATTTGGAAATCAACGTATTGAAAGGAAAACAACTTTCTAACGTTCGTGCTTCTGGTACTGACGAAGCAATTCGTTTGATCCCACCGCGCGAACTTACTCTTGAAGATATGATCACTTACGTTGGTGATGATGAATTGGTGGAAGTTACTCCAAAATCACTGCGTTTACGTAAAAAATTCTTAGATTCAAACGATCGTAAAAGACTTGGCCGCGGTAAAGAAGCCAAGTTTGACTTTGTTCAAGAAGAATAATCGTTGTAAAAAACCTCCTTTGCAAAAGGAGGTGTCACGCCATTTGGCGTGACGGAGGATTTACGTGAGTTACGGAAATCTTTTTAAAAAAAACCACCCGTAACTCTAGCAAATCCCCCTCCGCCGCATTCGCGGCTCCTCCCCCTTTTTCAAAGGGGGTTTAAAAACTTAGAATATGCGCCCTTCAAAAAGAAAATTCGATCAAATCCGCGAAGTTACAATCACTCCCAACGTCAATAAACATGCTGAAGGATCGTGCCTGATCAAATTCGGCGACACTCACGTTTTATGCACCGCCACAATTGAGGAAAAAGTTCCACCCTTTTTAAGAAATAAAGGAACTGGTTGGGTTACTGCTGAATACAGCATGTTGGCGCGTTCAACTCACACCAGAAATTCTCGCGACCCAATGAAACCAAACGGTCGCTCCATCGAAATCCAAAGATTAATTGGCCGCGCATTACGCTCTGCTGTTGATACTCGCTTACTTGGCGAACGCCAAATCATCATCGATTGCGACGTTATCCAAGCCGATGGCGGCACTCGCTGCGCTGCAATCACTGGCGGCTATGTCGCTTTAGCAATTGCCGTAAATAAATTAGTAAACCAAAGAATCCTTCGTGAAAGCCCATTAACCGGCAATATCTGCGCTGTTTCATGCGGAATTTTTCAAGGCGAAGTTGTGGCAGATTTAGATTACTTAGAAGACAGCAAATGCGAAACTGACAGCAATTTTGTCATCAACAAAGATTTCAATTTAATCGAAGTGCAAGGCACTGCAGAAGTTGGCTCGATGAGCTTCGAACAACTTTCTAAAATGTACGATTTAGCCAAAAAAGCCGCTTCTGAAATTTTTGAAATTCAGAAGAAAGCCATTCACGGTTAGTGATAAACTTCGCGACGATGTGCAACTTTGATCACGTGAATAAGAAGATTATGGCCATCTTTGCTGCATAAAAGGCGATAATCGCCAACACGAAATTTATAGAGGTCGGATAATTCTCCGACCAATCCAATCAAATATTTATCGGGATTGGTCAGAAGCTTATTCTTGATAGCATTTTCAATTCTGTCTTGAACTTCCTTTTCCAGAGAATGTATTTGCTTGGTGGCTTGTTTGGTGAATTCAATTTTCCAATTCATGTGGTGTTATTAAGTTTTTAATTATTTTTTCTTTGCTTTCTTGAAGACCTCTTCAAAAGGAATAGCTTTTTCCCCAGATTTTTTGAACTCTTCATAAAGCTTTTTCGCCTCGTGATAATCTTCAATATCCTGACGCTTTTCCGCTAAATATTTTTCCAAAGCTTTTTTGACGTAATAACTTTTTGATCTATCCTCAAGTTCGCAAATTTCTCCCAACTCTTTAGCCAAGCTGCTTGGGATTTGCGCTGAAATTGTAACGATGTTGTTTTTCATAAAATGACAAATATTAATTTCTATTAGGTGTTAATAGAAGTTATTAGATCCTAATAGTAAATAAATTTTCTAATTGTGACCGAAATTACCAAACAAAATCTTACTCATTTTACCAAAGAAGACTTGCTGGCAAAACTTGTGGAATTAGGCGAGAAGCCATTTCGCGCTAAGCAAATTTGGAATTGGATTTATGCGCGCGGCATCCGAAATTTTGATGAAATGAGCAACATTTCCAAAGAAACTCGCGAGGCTTTGAAGGCGAATTTTACGATTGATTTACCGCAAGTTTCAAAAGATTTAATCTCCTTTGATGGCACCAGAAAATATCTCGTAAAATTCCACGACGGTCGCGAAGTTGAAGCAGTTTATATTCCAGAAGAAACCCGCGGTACGCTCTGTATCTCGTCGCAAGTCGGTTGCACTTTAGCTTGTAAATTCTGTCATACCGGCACGCAAACTTGGGTTCGTAATTTAGAATTTCACGAAATCGTGGCGCAAGTTATGATCGCGAAAAATTTAATTTCAGATTGGGATAAAAATAATCGCCGCCTCACCAACATTGTATTTATGGGCATGGGCGAACCATTTTTTAATTACGAAAATGTCGCCAAAGCGGTGAAGATTTTAAACGATATTGAAGGTTTAGATATTTCAGCGCGCAAAACCACCATCTCAACTTCTGGCTTAGTTCCAGAAATTTTGCGCTGCGCTTCTGAGTTAAAAACCAATTTAGCCATCTCACTTCACGCCACAAATGACGAGCTTCGAACCGACATCATGGCGATCAATAAAAAATATCCGCTAAAAGATTTGATGTCGGCTTGCCAAACTTATAACAAATTAAATCCCAACCAAAAAATCACTTTTGAATATGTGATGTTGCGCGGCGTAAACGACAAAGACGAACACGCGCGCGAGCTGATTTCATTGATTAAAAAATTTAATTTAAGCGCCAAAATAAATATCATTCCTTTCAATCCTTGGGATGGCTGTGAATATAAAAATTCTGAACTGCCGAAAATTTCAGAATTTCAGAAAATTTTGAAAGATGCCGGATTAGTCGCTCCCGTCAGAAAAACCCGCGGTGATGATGTAATGGCAGCTTGCGGACAATTAAAATCAGCCTCGGAAAGAGAGAAAAAATCGAAACCTTTATGAAAAAAAGCGGCAATCTTTTAATCCTGATTGGCCTTGGAATTATTTGGTCGAGCTTTGCGTTTTTTACCAAAGTTTCTGCCGAAAATTTATCGCCATTTTTCGTCACTTTCTCGCGCCTTGCGCTTGGCGGAATCTTACTTTACAGCGTTTGCTTAGTTCGCGGCAAAAAAGTTTTCGTCGTCAAAAATTTTAAATATTACGCCATTGTCGGATTCTTTAATTCTGCGCTGCCTTTCTCTTTATTCGCTATCTCATCGCGAGCTTTAGACAGCGGAATCGCCGCTATTCTTGATGGCACAATTCCGATGTTTGAAGTTTTGATTTCAATTTTTATTTTGCGTCGTCATGTCGATAAAAACGCCATTTTAGGAATTATATTTGGCGTGATCGGAACCATCGTCACATCTTACGGAAGCATCGCCAAACTTGATTTGGCTTGGATCGAAATCGCTTCAATAATAATCATTTTAGTTGCTACTTTTTCTTACGCTGTCGCTTCGATTTATACCGGCACAAAATGCAAAGATATGGAACCGCTGGTGATTGCAACTGGCAGCGTTCTTTTTGCAACTTTGATTATGTCACCATCGCTTTTCTTCGCTGATTTTTCTCTAATCGACATGAAAGTAGCTTCGTCGCTGCTTGGTTTGGGGCTTCTTTGTACGGGATTTGCTTATATTTTTTATTTCAAACTTTTGGCCGAAGAAGGCGCCAGAACTGCTGTTAGCACGGTTTTATTAATTCCAGTTTTTGGCACAATTCTTGGTGCGATATTTTTGGATGAGATAATCACACTCAGCAAAATCATTGGCTGCGTGATGATTTTGGTCAGCATGAAATTCATATTAAATCTGTCGCACAAAAACTTTTTCCAATTCAGCAAAGTGCCAAATAATTAGGGATTTATATTTTTGGGAAATATGAAAATAAAATAAGGTAATTATCCCATCAAACCAAGTAAGATTAAACCCCGTCATGCGACGGGGTGACAAGTATGGGGGTTGTTTTAAAGTACTACTTCCAACGTTGTCACCCCGTCGCATGACGGGGTCCAGTTTTTAAATTAACAACTTGTCGTTGGGTAATAGTTAACTAAAATGATACAGATTTTATCCGAAGAAAAATAATCAATTTTTTAACACCGATTTGATCCAAAACATGAAAACTTCTTTAAGTCACCTACCGCAAAAGAAACAAGATGAGCTGCAAGATATTCGCGATATAATCCTGCAAAATTGCAGCGAAGTTGAGATGATCATTCTTTACGGTTCTTATGCTCGCGGAACCTACAGAGAGCCTTGGGATGTGGAACTAAACAAACCAGGATTTAGACAAATTTCTGATTACGATATTTTGGTCGTAACCACAACTAAAGAGAACGCCCAAAATATTTCGCTGTGGAATAAAATTCAGCGAGCCTGCCGAGATTTTAAAAAATATATGGCCGATCCAAGAATCCTTACTCACGACATTGAAACCTTAAACGCCAAGCTAGGAATCAGCCAATATTTTTATACCGAAATCAAAAATCAGGGAATCGTGCTTTACGATTCAAAAAAGTTTCAGCTTTCTGAGGCAAGAGATTTAAGTCTTCATGAAAAGAAGCTGATTGCGCAGGATTACTACGATAGTTGGTTTAAGGATGCCGAAAATTTTTTCGATGTTCATCAACATTGCGCTTCTAAGCAAATCTATAAACACGCCGCATTTAATCTTCACCAAGCTGCGGAACATGCCTATAAAACCATTCTTCTGGTTTTTTCTAATTATGTGCCTCAGGGACATTTTTTGGAAACACTTGGAAAAGAATCTGAAACTTACTGCGCACTTCTTGAAAATATTCTAGCCAAACAAACCAGCGACGAAGAATATCGCTTCAAATTGTTGGAATATGCTTACATCGGCGGCCGCTACGATCCCAATTATCGCATTCTGCCAAGCGAGTTAGAACTTCTTGCCACCGACGTTAAAAAACTTTTGGAGCTCACAAAAAAAATCTGCGAAGAAAAAATCGCGTCTTTTTCTTAAGAAAAAAGATCGCTGACTTTTTTAAAGAAATTTTCTGATTTCGGATTGCTGGCTTTTTTGCCAATCATCAATTTGTCCAACTTCTGCAATAAATCGCGCTCTTCAGCCGATAATTTTACCGGAGTTTCAATCGATACTTTCACGAACATATCTCCTCTTCTGCCTCCCGCATTTAAGACGCTCATACCTTTTGATTTTAAACGGAATTGATCGCCGTTTTGCGTGCCTTCAGGAATCTTTAAGGCCGCTTTGTCGCCATCAATCGTTGGAATATCAACACTGCCGCCTAAGGCCGCTGTAGTGAATTTAATTGGCACTTCGAAATGAATATCGTCATTTTTACGCGAGAAAAACTGATGTTTTTTGATCGTCATAAAAACATAAAGATCACCCGACGGACCGCCGCGAGCACCGGCTTCACCTTCACCGCTAAGTCTGATTCTGCTGCCTTCTTCAACGCCAGCAGGAATTTTTACTGCTAGAGTTTTTTCTTTATTACTTCTGCCTTCGCCGCGACAAACTTTGCACGGATTTTTAATCACTTGGCCAGTTCCACCGCAAGATCCGCAAGTGCGTTCAACGATAAAGAATCCTTGCTGAGCTCTGATTTTTCCCGAACCTTTACATCCTGTACATTCAACTGGCTTGTCATTTCCTTCAGCGCCCGACCCGTTGCAAGAAGTACAAGACGCCGCAATTGTGAAAGAAATATTTTTAGTAACGCCTCTAAAAGCTTCTTCCAAAGTGACTTCTAAATTATAACGAATGTCTGATCCACGCTGCGATGCACTTCTTTTTTTACCTTGTCCACGACCACCAGCATCTCCAAAAATATCAGAGAAATTGCTGAAAATATCGTTAAAATCGAAACCATCAAAACCGTGTCCGCCACCTTGTCCTTGGCCGAAACCGCCTCTTCCGCCACCTTGACCAAAAGCATCGTGACCATATTGATCGTAAGCCGCTTTTTTCTGATCGTCTTTCAGAACTTCATAAGCTTCAGTCGCTTCTTTGAATTTAGTTTCCGCTTCTTTATTTCCGGGATTGCGATCTGGGTGATATTGCATCGCCAGCTTGCGGTAAGATTTTTTGATCTCGTCAGCTGAAGCATTTTTGGCAACGCCAAGAATTTCGTAATAATCTCTTTTGCTCATTTTTTTTAGAAATTTTTTGGGGAAGAATGATTTTTAAATAATGCGAAAAACCACTTTTACAAGCTACGACTTTTTAGCCAATCGACTAGTTTTTTAAACGCTTCGCCGCGATGCGAAATTTGGTCTTTTACTTGCGGATCAATTTCGCCGAAAGTTTGATCTAAACCATCTTTAATAAAAATTGGATCATAGCCGAAACCTTTATTTCCGCGTGGTGGGAAGATTAGATTTCCATCAACACGACCTTCAAAGGAAATTGAAAAATCAGTTTTTGGATCGAAAAGTGTTAGATTGCAAATAAAGTGAGCCCGAGAATTTTTTGTAATTTCGGCGGCAATTTTTTTGAAAGCACAATCGAAATCATTTTTTCCTTCAGCATTTTTAGCAAAACGTGCTGAATAAATTCCAGGAGCTCCATTCATGGCTTCAACGCATAATCCCGAATCATCGGCCAGTGAAAAAATACCAGTTTCTTTTGCGTAATATTTAGCTTTTAAAATTGAATTTTCTTCGAAAGTAAGCCCAGTTTCTTCAGGCTCAGCAATATTTAAATCAAAGGTCGGAATCGCTTTGATATTAATCAATTTTAACAGATCAGCGATCTCATTAAATTTACCACGATTATTTGTGGCAATCAGGATCTCAGCAGGAAGTTTGAAAGTCATTTTGCTCCACAAAAATTGGTCTATCCGCATCTGTTATTTTTGCGGCACCGTCATTGCAAGCGAAGCACGGCAACACATTGTCATGTCTGACTTTACTGGGTGCCGCGCTTCTCTCGCAATGACGATGCATAAAATAAAAAGGCCACGCTTCGTTTTTTTAAACGAAACATGGCCTTAAAAATAATTTTTAAAAACTACTTAAGCAACTGCGTCAGCAACTACTTCAACAGCTTCAGCTGATTCTGCAGCTTTAGCGGCTGCGGCTTCAGCAGCAGC
>Ga0214923_10008226_pt1 | contig 11178 bp, 11 predicted proteins | sample LL1510_MetaG_FD_177993 | JGI IMG/M metagenome (GOLD analysis project Ga0214923, IMG submission 177993) | Freshwater microbial communities from Lake Lanier, Atlanta, Georgia, United States - LL-1510 | ecosystem: Environmental > Aquatic > Freshwater > Lake | place: USA: Georgia | collected... | reverse complement strand
GAGTTCGCCACCTTGAGTCGCTGGCTTGGTCGACTGTCGGGTCTGTGAGTACGACACGTGCTCCGAAAGCGTCGACAAGCTGAGCAACTCGGCGACCTATACGTCCGAAACCGATGATGCCAACGGTCTTGCCCTTCAGAAGACGTCCCATGAGCGGCGACCACGAACCAGCGCGGATGTTGCGATCAGCAGATGCAACTCCTCGCAGTGTGTTCAGTATGTGTCCGAGCGTCAGTTCTGCCACTGCATCAGTCGTGGCATCTGGTGTGTTGACTACCGCGATATCCAGTTCACTAGCCGCAGCGAGGTCAATGCTGTCGAGCCCGGTACCGACTCGTGCAATCACTCGTAGATTGGTCGCGCGTTGAAGGACGCTACGCGTGAGTGGTTCTAGTCCAGCGATGAGGCCAACAGCACCGGCGGATAGAAAGTCAGAGATTTCATCTTCGGTGAGCTTGCGCCGATGCGGATTAAAAATTGGTGAGAGATGTGACCGATGTTCGCCGCCTGCAATGTCAAAGTTCTCAGGGTCGAATCGAGAGGTGGAGATGAAAATCGGAATCATGCGCGTTTCACCGTAATCGGTTGACCTTCAGATGGCGCTCCGCGGGGAAAGGGGAGATCTTGCTCCGAACTCCCGAAGCTCTTCACAGAATCGAACGTTGCCTTCGTCATAGTGTGGAAACGCAAGCGAAGCACTGAGCCGTTCTTGGTGCCATGCCTCATCGTCTAGATACCAGAGGTGATTAAGAATCGCATCAACTCTTTGGGTATCAGGATTCGACGACCAGAAGCTTCCCTCACTTGCGATGTTGGCTGGCCAACCAAAGCGAAGCGTCGAGTTACCAAGTAGTGTGCTGTCACCGTAGAACATGGCAGTCCGAACACCACGTCCAAGCGACTCATAACCGAGTGAGCTACTAGTTGAGCAAACGAGGCGGGATCGATCACAGTTTCGATAGTGAGTTTCTAGTGTGAGTCTCGGAAGAAATGTAAAGCTATTCTTCGGCAGGTTTCGGTAGTAGAACATTTCCTCCTGATTTGATTCCGGTGGCTCCCTCTTGCCGAGAATCGTCAACTTGATTCCCAACTGCTGACTGAAGTGAACGAGTCGTTGCAACACTGCGAGTCGAAAACTTAGGACCTGCCGGTAGGTGACCAGACCGTTTCGGGGATGGACACCCACGACCTTTGACCAAGGAACTTCTGGATTGTAGGTAGAGATATAGGAGAATCGACTCTCACAGTTAGCAATCTTGACGTGGTTGCTCCGAAAACTCCCGATCGTAATGAATGTTCCTGACACACGTTGCTGTAAGCGGTCTGATATCGGTCGAGTGAAAGCCATGTAGGTGCCGATAAATTCTTGCAAGTCGATGCAGTCCAAAAGCTGCTCCAAGTCATTCTCGGGTGTTCGGATTCCATTTTGTAGTAGGACTATCTTCGATGCCACGCGACCTTGGCCAATTTGGAAAATTGGAACATAATTGTCTATTGCACTTATCACAAGTTTTGCACCAGTTTGGTTGATTACTTCTGCGATGTAATCTGCCCTGCTAAATCGAGAGACTAGTAAGAGCCGAATCAGGATTCGGACGTATCGATGATTTGAAGTTGGATCCCATACCCAACAAGTCGATTGAGGGAAGTATGACCGAATCTGCTCAGCCGTATCTGGGAAGAGGATCAGAATGTCAACTCGTGGTGGTGATTTCAAGAGCGGCCAGAACCTCCAAATGTTTCTCACTATCTGACTGACTGACATCCGTTAATCAGCGAGGTTCGTGTGGCTTGATGTAAGTCGTGACGGCCAGCGCTCGTTGTAGGTTCGGATTGCAACCAAAAACTCGGCAAACACAGATGGTGAAGCTTCACCCCTGACTCTTTCAAAGATGTATCGATAGGTTACGTCGTCGCTCTCGGTGGGTTCCGCTATCCAGCTTCGCGAGTTGGTAGCTCTTCCTGCCCCTATATTGTTTCTCGGAAGACGATTGTTTCTGAGTATCCGATAAACCGTGCGCTCAACATCTCTCTGGAGGTAGGAAGAGATGCGATTCAACTCATCCCAAGGTGAAACGACCAGGCTTTCAAACGGTACGACCAAACAATCAGGAATGTTTGAAAGCCCCGCAAGCGTAAGCGCTTGAGTTCGGCTGATAAGTAGGAGAACTCGATCAATTTCACTCGATTCGAGAAATGTGTCAATCCAATCCCGAATCATCCATGGGACTTTGCCAGATCTGCTGTCAAAAGCGAGCGAGAACTCCCTGCTCCGATTGAGATCGTTGAGATACCGAGCCCAATACTCGACCAGGTGGATAGGATGTCTAACTACCTCAATGAACTTTAGGCGAGTTCCAAGAGCGAGTTGGAGAACTCTTGAGTCAACTGCTATGTAGTTGCTTGCAATCAAAGTTCCCGGGTTCCGACTTTCTATCTCTGTGACAACATGGTCGCCGTCTCGCTTGAGCAGCCGTGTCAAGTACCGTAGCTTTCGTGGGCTATTGAGGAATCCAGAGTCATCCTTCAACCGCAGGTTCACCTCTCGACCGATTGCATTGTGATAGGTGAAATAGTCAGCATAGATCGATTGCAGGGCTGCTGCGGGCTCGGAGTCAAGCATTCCGAGCCAGTTGAGGTAGGTAAGATATTCAAATATTGGATCAATTCGCTTTTTCTCTACACCGTACATCGCGCCGACCAGTGATGTGACGACACTCTTTCCTGTACCTGACATACCATCAACAAAGATGATGTCATTTGAAAAACATTGAGTTCGATGGATTCTGAGTGAGGTCATGTGACTACACCCGTCTTCTCCGCGAGCATCTGACTATCAACGAAGCACTCCTGTCTCCCCTTAGCACAATAAGCAATGTAACTTTCGAATCACCAGACGGAAAACCCGCCATCAATTACAAGATTATGACCGTTAACGTACTTGGATTCCTCAGAAAGCAAGAACATTACTGATGACACAATGTCCGTACTTGTCGCCATTCGACCGAGTGGGACCCTAAGCCCGTAGTTTTTCTGGAATCGTTCGTTTTGTCCGCTTTCAATTCCACCAGGCGTCACCGCGTTCACTCGTATTCCCCGTGGACCCCAAGTGGTTGCCAGGTGGCGAGTCAGCCCTAGCAGACCTGCTTTCGAGGCCGAGTACGCTGCTGGAGTTGAGATCTGATGACCGAGATACTCGGAGCCGTTATACAGGCGTTGGTCAGGGCCGATGATGCCGTAGATCGACGCGATGTTGATAATGTTCCCCTGGCCTTGGCGAAGCATTTCCCTCCCGGCAGCCTGGCTCATAAAGAATGCGCCGTCAAGATTCGTCGCCATAACGGCGCGCCAGGTTTCAGCGGCAAACTCCTCGTCTGAGGTATAGAAGTTGGCTGTATCGCTTGACTTGGACGCCGCATTGTTGATAAGAACGTCAATGCAACCATAGCGCTCAATGCACTCTTTGATAATCTTCGGGGGCACCGTGGGTGTGGAGACGTCTGCACAAATCATTGTTACTTCGTTGCGGGCTGACTGCGGCAACGCGTCATCAAGTTGTGCGAGCGCTGTTTGATTGACATCCACAACAACGACTTTTGAGTGCAGCATGGTGAGCATAGAGACGAGAGCCGAACCAAGGAGGCCGGCACCGCCCGTGAGAACCATCACCTTCTCGGCGAGATCGAGGTATCTAGTCTTCACGAGCTCTGTGCCATCAGCAGCAGTTCCACAATCTGAAAATCTAGTTCGGTATCAATGTCGTGACTGCGTGACTCTGGCATCTCAAAGAGGCGAGTTCCAGAGCGTATGACGTCATCAGACGCAAAGAGCTCATCTCGGTGCCATACATAGATTGAGGCGTTCATATCAAAGGTCGTCGGAGCATCCTGTCGACGACGTATGGGTGGCTGGGCATGTTTGACGAGCTCGACCTCACCATCTGGTGTTAGCTCCACCAGATTGAAATAGGGCGATCGGCGTGATCGACATCCGGTGATGACGTTCGAACATCGCGTCTCTTGCAGCAAACGAAGTGCGCCAGTGATGTCGCCAAGTGCTCGAAGTGGTGATGTTGGGTCGAGGTCCATGACGATGGTGGCACGGCCGACGTGTTCTTCCATTGCTTCAACGCAGTGGCGAATCGCAGGCAGTTTTGGGGCACCGTCAGTGGCCAGCTCCGACGGTCGCTCAACGACATACTCGACGCCTAAGTTTCGCGCAATCTCAAGAATCTCATGATCGTCACTGCTCAGCCCGATTGCAGAGAAGAGACCACAGGCACGAGCCTGCTCAATTGTGTGTGCAATGAGTGGCTTTCCTGCAATTATGCGGATGTTCTTTCGTGGCACACCCTTTGATCCACCACGAGCACAGATCGTTGCGAGAATCGTCATATTCCGACGCTTTCCAGTGCCTTCTCGACGGTGTCAATGAACGCGACAGTTGCGAGCCCGTCAGCGAAACTTGCTGCGTATCGAGTTTCCTCATCAGTCATTTCCTGATGCAATAGCCGATAAGTAAGGTCTCGGTCAGCGTCGTCTGAAGAGGTGATTCCGCGTGCGTCGAGCCTGGCCGTGAGTAGATCAGCACGAACGACGCCCTCATCAAAGGTGACATCAATGTGACGAGTTGCCGGACGATCAAGCATGTTCATTGAGACAGTGATGCGCGCACACGATGGCGAGGAAGCATGAAGCGTTACTTCATGGGGTCGGTCTACTTCGAGCTCAGATATTCTGCCTTCGTGAGCGTTGTGCAGAGTCAACTCGCCAAAGAGAAATCGTGCGAGGTCGAGTTCGTGGCTGAGATCACGCAAGAGCCCACCGCCGAGAACACGACTTGCTGAATAGGTCGTTCGGTAGTCCCGAGAGGGTCGCCAATCTTCCAGGTGCTGCCCGACAACGAACGAGGCAGATTCAATGCGTTCGGTTGACAGGACAATTCTTCGAAGTCGCTGAATTGTCGGGTGAAAGCGGAGGTTGTAACCCACCGCAGCCCGTTTGACGGAGAGTCGGGGAAGCGGAGCAAGGGTGGAAAGCAAAGGCTTCTCGACGAGTAGGCGACCGGTAAAGCCACAAGCAGACACATCTTCTAGATCTTGGCGATGCGAGCCCGTTGGCGATGCGATGACGAGATAGTCGATGCTTTGTGAAGAGAGCAGTTTCTGAAGTGATCGATACGTGATGAAGGACGCCTCGTCTCGCTGGGAGACAACACATACGTGGTGGTGAGCGTCGGAGAGAATTCGGGCGTGACGCGCACCTATTGATCCGTAGCCGACTACTCCAACGTTCATGAGTCTCGTTGGGTCCAGTCATGCTCGGCTCGACTCAATTGTTCACTACGACCAATGTCAATCCAGTATTCATGAAGGGGGAAAGCAACGACACGCTGTTGGCGACCTATCACCATTTCCACAAGCTGCGGCATGTCGAGATACTGGTTCTGTTCGATCAATGCCACGATTGAGGAATTCAAAACGTAGATTCCGGCGTTGACGCGCACCTTTTTCACCGGCTTCTCTTCAATCGCAATTACCTCTTCACCGGCGGTGGCCACGACTCCATACGGCACCTGAAACTCGTCATCGCGGACGACAACCGTCAGTTCAGCCGAATGACTCAGGTGGAAGTCAACCAATGCTGCGAAGTTCAGTCGAGTTAGAAGGTCACCATTCATGACGATGATCGGCGATTGTGGCTGTGTGCCCAGTAAGGAGAGGGCGCCCGCTGTGCCAAGGGGCTTGTCTTCGGCTAAGTAGTAAATGTGGGCACCAAGTGATGTTCCGTCTCCAAAGTGCTTGCGAATCGAATCTCCGAGGTAATTCACTGCCAGATAGATGGTGCGAAAGCCTTGGTCGAGAAACTGGGAGATGATGGTCTCAAGAATTGGTCGACCACCGACGGCAATCATCGGTTTGGGTGTGAGATCGGTAAGAGGTCGCAGTCGTTCTCCACGACCGCCAGCCATGATGATCACGGAGTTGTCGCGCACTGGTGCGGCACCCATCTCATCGAGCCGAGCCAGACCGACAAGCTCGTTGTTGCGAACCAGTGGGAGATGGCGGATACCCGCCACCCGCATGAGTTGACGATGAATTTCGGGGGGATCGTCGTGGCGACCGGTTCGAGGTCTTGGATTGAAGATTGAGGAGACCGGCGAGTCGAGCGAGTGACCGGCCAGAAGACCCTTGCGAACATCACCGTCGGTAATGACCCCGACCAGCGTCTGACTGGCAGATTCAACAACCAGCGCTATCTGCACCCCGGATTCACTGAGATTCCTTACCGCATCCTTAACCGTTGCAGTACTTGAGATGATGGTGTTGCGCCACCATTCCATTTCCCTATTCTACGAGGGCTCCTGCACCGCTCGAGCCGGATTGCCCACAACCGTCACCCCAGCGGGTACATCACGTGTTACGACGGCACCCCCTCCAACGACGCACTGACTCCCGAGTGACACTTCAGGGAGAATCGTGGCCCCAACTCCGACAAATGCAGCGTTACCTGTTCGAACTCCACCACCCAAGACGGCTCCTGGCCCAATGAATGACCCTTTACCGACAACACAATCATGCTCAACAATACAACCGGTATTCAGGACTGAATTCTCTTCAATCCTCGCGTTGTATTGAACGATTGCACCGGCCAGGACTTGGGAATCCGGCGATAGCCAGCCATTCGGTGAAACAGTCGCGGTTGGGTGTATGAAGCCACAGAATGAAAAACCCAACAATATGTAATGTTCAAACAGCTCATTGCGAGGTGCGGTACCTCCATTTACGCCGAGCCCATTGATTAGTCGTATCAACGATTTTTCGAGTGTTTCTAGATGGCCGCTACTCACAACTGGAATGCCGAGGACAGACGAGCCGATCTGGAACTCTGGATCTACGATTCCTTTCAGATTTACGGAACGTAGGAGGAAACCATCAAGCAGCACGCTCCCGTGATTGCCACAGCCCAGTAGATACACCGAATGCTGCATGCTTATCGTCCCCTTGTTAGTCAAAGTAGCGGAAGTGCAGATCGAGTCGCTGACACCCACACTGATTGGTGGGTCCTGCTCGATATTCCCCTATCCATTGGCGCGCTTTGTAGAAACATAAGGCAGCTGTCGTCTCGATGGGGATGCCGCTGATGTCTCGTGGGTCGGCACGCCACTTAAGAACGGGGGCAGCTTTACTTTCGAGCAAGTTGCATTAGACTCTGAGTGAGTCTGAGAAATGCGCAGTTTGACCGAGGCTAGCCTTGCGCGAACGCTAGTTGTTGCAGAAATCGGAATAAACCACAACGGTAAAATGGTACAAGCTGTTGAACTTATAAAAGCAGCAGCCAGTTGCGGTGCAGATGTCGCAAAGTTTCAGTTTTTTGATCCAAATGCGCTTGTTCGGGACAGCACGCCGGTCGCCGAATATCAACGGCCAACATCTCGGAGTCGACGAATGCGCGACCTCTTGGCCGAGTTTGCCTTGTCAAAGTCTCACATTCAGGCGCTGAAGGAATCTTGTGATGAGGTGGGCATCGGATTCTCGGTGTCCATTTTTTCGCATCTGGATGTGTCTTGGTTGGCTGAACTGAACCCTCAATTCCTGAAGATTCCATCGGGAGAGATCATCAACGTGCCACTTCTAGAGTCAGCACGAAGTTCTGGCATACCAGTAGTTGTCTCGACGGGCATGAGCAATGAGATGGAAGTTGATAACGTCGTAAGGATTTTTCAATCGGAGCCGGACAGTTTCAAGAGACTGGCTTTGCTGCACTGCACTTCGTCATATCCTGCACCCCTTGGTGAACTAAACCTTAGGGTGATTCCGCGATGGATTTCCAGATATGGTTGCCCGATCGGCTACTCAGATCACTCAATTGAAGGCATCACATCTCCAATCGCCGTCGCGCTCGGAGCAACAATAATTGAGAAACACCTCACATTGAACCGATTTCAGCCAGGGCCCGATCATTCGTCAAGCTTTGACCCAATTCAATTCGAGAATCTAGTGACGCAGATAAGGCTCGCTGAGTCATTGCTCGGAACTGATGAAAAGGCTGTCCAGCCCTGCGAAACCCAGAACCGTTATCTGGCTCGTCAATCCATCGTGGCGGTGCGAGATCTCGAGTCTGGACACATTCTTCGCGATGGAGATATCTCCTCGTCGCGCCCTAGTGATGGGATTGGAGTTGAGCATTGGAACAAGGTGGTCGGAGCCAGGACAGTAAAGCGGCTCGCGGCTGGCGCAACTCTGCAACCCGGTGACATCGCGTAGTGGAGCCCTTGAGACTTCTCATCTTTTCAGGTAGCCGCGCTGATTATGGATTGATTCGCTGGGTGTATCTCGAAGCAAATCGGACTCACAACGTGCAGGCCAACCTTCTAAGGCTGATTAATGAAAATGAATTTCAATTGATTGGACCATTCGTAGAGGCTGACGAGTCACCGATTCAAGTTACTCCGATTGGCAAATGCAGAGAGCCCTCGACTAGCAGCGAGGAGAAAGAGCTACTGCTCTCATATTCTGCGGTGATGTCACAAACGTACGATTCACTGAATGACCTGAAATGCGACGGTTTGGTTGTATTAGGGGACCGATTGGAAATGAACGCTGCTGTTATCGCTGCATCCATCATGCGCAAACCGATCGTGCATCTCTGTGGCGGAGATGTTGGTGAGGGCACTATCGACAATTCAATACGAGCTGCAGTGACGCAGATGTCATCCTTGCACCTGGTCACAAGTGAGGATGCAAGAGCGCGGGTTCTTGGACTCGGTGTCAGTTCGTCTCGGGTTGTAAATACTGGTTCCCTTGCTATTGATGGATGGTTACATCGAAATCGGAAGTCGAAGTCCGACATTGTTAAGTTGCTAGGTTTTGCAACTGAGGTCGACTACGGACTCGTCACTATTCATCCGTGCCCTCTAGATGTAACCCCTTTCCATCAGATTGCGGAAGCAGTAGAAGCGCTCTTGGCAGAGTTCACATCGCGAGATCTCAAAACTGTCGTCACTTTGCCGAACCAAGATCTCGGGAGTAGAGAAATATCGGATTTCTTGGCTAATGTCGCAGCGAGATTCCCAGATGATGTTCGACTCTTTGAGAAAGTTGGACATGATAACTATTTGTCCCTTTTGGAACACGCTGAATTGTGTGCAGGCAACTCCTCGAGTGGGCTCTATGAAGCACCTCTCGCTAGAACTCCCACCTTGGATATTGGAATCAGGCAACGGGGTCGACTGAGAGGAGACTCCGTGGTTTCCAGCGGCTGGAGCCCCGCCGAGATAAAGCGGGGAATTGCCCTCGCATTGGGCTCCAGGTTTGAGTTCACCTATCCATACGGACATGGTGCATCCTCAGGGCGCATTGTCAAAGAAATTGTGAGATTCTTTTCCGAAAGATGAAGGAGGGTCGAAGTTGAGCACGAAGTTGGTGATAGCTGATCAGATTCAATTTGAAAGGAATCTCGCGGACCTAGCGAAGTTGTTTGAAGCGAGTTTCGGAAAGCGAATAAGCGAGGCTTTCCTTCGCTGGCGATATCTGATGGGACCAATCGAGAACTTGCATCCGGCGGCGTGGGCGTGTAGCGACACTCGAATTGTTGCCAATTATTCACTAGGCATGGCTTCATTGCGAACCGGGGAAGGCTCTTTGGAGAAGGCGGGTATGTCAATGTCCACCATGACCCATCCAAATCACCGAGGTCAGGGCCTCTTCCCCCAGCTGGCGAAGAGTCTTTACAGCGCCATTCAGCATGATGGAATCGACACCGTCATTGGATTTCCGAACGATCTATCTCTAAGGACTTTTGTTGATCAGCTTGATTGGACATTGACTTCGGAGATTTCGACTTTGACGCTTAGTTTGAGTGGTTGGATTCCCAGAACTGGTAGTCCTAGTGCTGGCTTAGATTGGGTTACCGACCGCGCCCCGAAGAGGTTTGTGAGGCCAGATTGGCTCGAGGAACTAATTCATGTCGATAGAGATGCAGAAAGTCTGAGGTGGCGATACCAAGATTCGCCAACGAACAAGTACAAGTTCGTCTTCAACCCAGACGCGTCCGAAGTGAGGAGTTACGCGGTGTTTAAGTGGTATGGGTCCTCCGTTGATATCGTTGATCTCTTACCGGAAAGTTCCGAAGACGTTACTTTGCTAATCTCCGCCATTGCCAATTCGGTGCAAGGTGTCGCTTCTCATCTCAATGTGTGGATGATGCCGCATCTTCGGTTTCGGACAGTCCTCCACCGACTTGGGTTTGCTCCGTCTTGCTCAACTAGCTACTTCGGCGTAAGGACAACTGGAATCAACAGGTCTCGATCGAGGTATCGACGACCCGATCAGTGGTTCTTACAGATGGGAGACTCTGATGTTTTTTGACCGGCCAAAGTCGGTACTTTGTATAGCTCCACATGCAGACGACGAAACTATTGGATGTGGCGGCGTACTGGCACGCCTAGCATCCGAAGAGATAAAGACAAAGTGTGTCCTGGTTACATCACCGAAACCATCGACACTTTACACGAAAGAGCTTTGCAGTCAGAAGCATCAAGAATTTCTAATGGCATCGAGCATTCTCGGACTCTCAGGTACAACGGTGCTTGGGCTCGAGCCCACAAAGGTAGAAGAAACTCCATTAGGTGAATTGGTGAAGATAATAGGAAGTGAGATTGAAGAGTTCGCGCCGGAAGTGGTTTTGCTGCCGTGGCTTTACGACGCCCACTCCGACCATCGAATCATCGCTCAGGCGGCGCTCGCATCCCTTAAGTGGTTTCGGCAGAAAAGTGTTCGACTGGTTTTAATGTATGAAGTAGTTTCTGAAACAGACCAAGCATTTGTCCACGCATTTAAGCCGAGTCTCTTCGTTGACGTTTCACCCTTTCTTGAAAAGAAGGTGCAGGCGCTTGAGTGTTATCAGTCCGAGATAGGAATTCATCCATTCCCACGATCTAGGGAAAGCACAAGAGCTAGGGCATTACTGCACGGAGCGAGCTGTGGGGTGCAATATGCCGAGGCATTTATTCTTGCTCGAGGTCTTATATGAAGTTAACTCAGATATCAAAGTCGAGGTCCACTCGGTAAGCAGATGGTTTGGCGTTCAATCACTTGCGCCGTCTCCAGACTGGAGCGCGGCGAACTCTGGTACATCGGAAGGCTCGAAAGCAGTGTCCACATCGGTCGGCACAGGA
>Ga0214923_10008225_pt1 | contig 11179 bp, 7 predicted proteins | sample LL1510_MetaG_FD_177993 | JGI IMG/M metagenome (GOLD analysis project Ga0214923, IMG submission 177993) | Freshwater microbial communities from Lake Lanier, Atlanta, Georgia, United States - LL-1510 | ecosystem: Environmental > Aquatic > Freshwater > Lake | place: USA: Georgia | collected 2015-10-15 | reverse complement strand
TGAACAATTATTTAAAAAAAAATTGTAAAATATCCCTAGCGGGAATTTTATCATTTTATTCAAAAGGGAACTGAACAATTATTTAAAAAAAAATTGTAAAATATCCCTAGCGGGAATTTTATCATTTTTTATTTTTACATGTGTGTCTAAAGACACACATGTAAAAATAAAAAATTGAAATATCAAAATTCTAACATTACTATTGTTTATTTAATATACGTAAAAATGCAGCATCAACTTAAACACTTAAAATTGCCAAAGATGCCATTCTTTGATAATTTCTTTCAAAAACAACCATCATCTTTAATAGAACATAAATTTATATCATATATTGATTATTTTTCATCAATAAGACGAACAGATTTAGAAAGCACTCTTGCTAAACAACTTATTGCATCAAAACATCCGGCATTTACATATTATTCCAATTGCAGAAAATATACAAATAATGATGGCAGGGTTATTGCATTTGTCTCATATGACATGTTTAAAAAAATTGGAGAAATTAAAGGTCTTATGATTTTTGATAAAGACTATGATAACACAGACTTTAAATTGGAATTATTAGAAAAAGTAGAAAGAGAATTTCGAGACAACTGTATAAAAGAAGCATGGTGTATTAATCATAATGATTTTTGGAAAAAGATTTATACTTATAGGAATCCAGCATCACAATATTCCAAGATGGCTGGTTTTTTTAAGACACTTGAGTAAAAATTTGATTTTTTTATTGAATGCCAATAGGTCACAATATATACTTACAATATGTCTTCAATTCATTTATATGGCTTCAAACAACCTAAATATTGTCTGTTATATACAAAACTGCCAGACACTGTTACTGATGAAGAAAGAGGGGGGATTAAGTGTGCAAACACTGCAACATATCATGCAAATGTCCTATGGCTAGAAAGTATTGTTGATATGAATGACAAAAATAAAATAATAAATGTGAATAAAGTTGTTAAAAATGGACATGATAAAATTGTTTTTTACAAAAGCATGTATGTTGCTATTAATAATAATATTAAAAAAATAGATAGTGGTAGAATTCCAAAATGGAATGAAGATGGAGAAATATATGAAATAACAGAATATAAAAATGGTAAAAAAGAAGTGCAATTTTGTTATGGTGATTTAATTGAAATAATTAATTTTATTGATGGAAAAATAAGTTCACATAAAGTGTTCTATAAAAATGGAATATTAAAAGAACTCATGTCATATGATAATGGAATGAAACACGGGGTTCATAAGAAATATTTTGAAAATGGAAAAATCAATATTGAAATGGAGTATAAATATAATAAACCATCTGGCTATTATATTAATAAAAATAATGATGGAATCATTACTGAAATTGGTTATTATTACAATGGTCTAAAAAATTCATATTGGAAAACATATGACAATTCAGGTAAATTATTGAAAGAAGGGAATTTTAAAAACGATAAAAAGACTGGCTTTTGGGTAAAATATATTGATAATGAATATCATAAAGAAGGTTATTATAAAAATGGCAATAAAATTGGAAGTTGGTATACTTATCATAATTATTGTCTTGTGAAGACTGACAATTTTTCAAACAAAAAAGCAAAATGTGAATAAACCTTATTTGTCACATAAGAGCATATTCCATTGCTAACTTTAATATTTACTGCATCATGTATATTTTCTATCCATTGTGCAGAAGTCGGATATGCATCAAATAATTCCCAATCATATACACCACCAAATGTCGGATATGTTTGTTTAATTAATTTTAATTCAGTCAACATATCATCTTGTGTTTCTATATTCATTTGTTCTGACATCATTCCTAAAACAATCTTGGCAGCCGGATAACCATTGTCAACAATATCATCAACTACTTCTTTGCAATATGCATCATATGATTGTGTATTAAAATAATGAATATATTTACCAACTTCTGAATCATACAAATCCTTATACACAAATCCACTCATTCCAGAGTTATTATAGATTAATTCATATGCCAATGGAGCCAGTGAAATTATAAAGTTATCTCCAAAATCATTATGGATGTCATTTATGAGTTTTTTAATTTCTTCTAATGTCATGTATTCTTCTATGTCCAAATCAATGCCGCATATGAATGGATGATTTTTGATGACATTCTTAAGCAAGCTGTAACAATGATCATATGCAGAAAACATAGTTCCAAAAGCACCACCTGCGCCGCCGACCATCAGTACGATTTTTACACCTGCTTTTGAAGCATCTTCCAATTCTTTCCATACACTGGCAAAAATTGGATCTTCTGGATCTGAATTATTCAGATGAATAATTGGATCGCCTTGTTCAACAGCATCAAAATGAATTGATGCTAAATGAATATGTGTCAGTTTGTTTAAAGAAGCCATAATTGGCTGTAATCCTGTAAAGGTCTGATAGTAATAAATTACACGAGACATGTATATATCAAATGACTATAATTAATTTTTAAAATGGACTCTATAATATATATGCAATCTCTATTAGATAACTATTTTACTTTTGCTGGAAAGGATAATATTGATAAAATAAAAATTATTGATGAACTAAATCCATATATTGTTTTAGAAAAATACATACCTAAATATGTGGAAAATGATCTATATAAAGACACTATAAAAAATGAATGGATAAAAAAAGAATATGATTTTAAAGTTGATCAAGAACTATATGACAAAATAGTCAATAATAAAGATTTTGGTACTTTATTTAATGGAAAATTTTACCATGACGTTGTGAACAAATTTATAGCAAAAAATATGGAAAAGAAGAATATGCCAATAAAGGCACAATTTGTCCCTTTGATATATAATTTATATAAATATTGGCAATTGCATGATGAACACAATGATGTAATAAAATTTAATTCTGGAATAAAATTGGATTATGGAATATTTATTTACAATCTCATAATTCGAAATAAATTTACTAAAACTCTTGAAATAGGTCTTGCATATGGAAGTTCAGCTTTATTTATATGTTCTGCATTAAAAAATTTAGAAAGCACAGGATTAAAAACTTATCACTATGCAGTTGATCCAAATCAAACAAAACAGTGGAAAAGCATTGCAAGACTCAATATACAGAGACTTGGATATAAAAATGCAACAATTGTTGAAGAACCAGATTATTTGGGTCTTCCGAAAATATTGAAAGAACGTGTAGAAAATAAAAAATGGTTAGGAAGTAAATTTGAACCCACATATGAAAGATTTCAATTGATATTTATTGATGGATGGCATACATTTGATTATACATTACTTGATTTTTTCTACGCTGATTTACTTCTTGAAGCAGGTGGTTATATGATTGTTGATGATGCAAAATTTGATGCTTTGAAAGAATTAGATAAATATCTTTATAGCAATTATAAATTTTATGAAAAAGTTCATTATGAAATGAGTTTATTTATGGTTTATAAAAAAATAAAAGATGATGATAGATCATGGGATTTCCATGTTAAATTTATCAATAACAATTAAGTTTAAATAAAATGATTTATATATTGCGCTTCATTTGCTAAATCTAATATTTCATTAAATATGTCTATCATTAAATTTGTTAGAAAGTTTTTATTGTTTTCTGTCAATTCACCAGTTTTATTTTTGTCCTTATAAATCAATCTAATTGTATAAATATTGGCATCAGTATAACTAATTATAACATCATCATAATTTTCAATTAAATCAAATATTTTGTAAGTATATTTATTGATATCGAAAAGTTCATATATGTCATATTGATTTTTATCATTATTTATTTCATTAAATTCTTTGATTAATGATAATTTTTTTATGTCAATCTCACTTGTTATTTTTGTCGCTTTGAATGTTTTGTAATCAGAAAGATTTTTTGAAATAATCCGTGTGGATTTTTTTATTTTGTTTCTTAATTTTTCAACATATTGTTCAAAATCATCACCGATCAATCCTAATTCCCTGCCTTTATCAAAACTTGCAATGATTCGCAAGTAATTATTATATCTTACTATATCATCTCTACTATTTTCATTTAAAAGATACTTGTTTACAATACTAATGACATCCTGATGATTTTTCTTAACAAAGAAATATTTTATCTTTTGTTTTCTTATTATTTCATCCATTAACTTTTTATTAATTTTTTCAGCAACAGTATAATCATCAATATATATATTTGCTACTTTTTTATAATCAATTGGTGATATATGTTTATTTATATTCATAAAATCTATGCCAAACAAAGGATCAACTTTAAATATTTTATCAATTATTCCTTTAAAAATATCAACATCAAAATTACCTTTGTATTTCTTAAAAATCACATGTGTACCTGTTGTTTTAAAATGCGGCTTAGTTTCTGGAATATCAATAACAATTTTATCAAAATATGGTGTCATATTATTAATTATTTGAAATGATTGTACCAGACCAATATCGCCATATGTCAAAAATAAAGTCCCTTCTTTATTTAATCTTAACATCGAATAAATCATAAATATGAACTTCAAATTCAAATTTCTCTCTTCTTGTATAAAATCATAGTCAGTTTCAAAAAGATGAATGTCACAAAATATCAAATCATATTTAGAATTGCCATTCAACAACAATTCTTTATCCAATAATTCATTATATATATCAACTTTATCAGCATATATATCGTTTATTTTTTTATCTATTTTCTTGTTTGCCACATGATCAGAAAAATAGTGTCTAGAATATTTAGTAAATAAATGCACATATGTTTTAATTTTATATTTTTTTGATTTAGCTATATGCATACAATTATATATTGAATGTGTATCGACATTATTAATTTCTAATACTTTTAATTTATTTTTATTTATTAACTTATTTTTGTAAATACTCTCATAATATCTTAAATTGATCTTTTCATCAATGTCATAAAAAATTGTTGATATGTTTGAAGATCGCAGTATGTTAATTCTGCCTCTTGTATTAAGAAGAAAATATGGATAAAATAAAGCAAATAAATCATCAAAACTTAAACTTAATTTATCTTTATTTTCTTGTACAAGCTTATCAACTTCAAGATCAAGATCTTTATATCTATAATGAAGATTGTATAATGTCTTAGGCTTTTTGAATTTTGCCCCACCAATCATAACATCCTTCAATAAAAAATCTGATTCATCATAAAATTTTCTATAACTAATATCAAACAAATCATAATAATCTGTTTCGCTAAATTTAGTTAATCTTGCATTTAAATCTGTTGGAATTGGGTGTTTTTTGTTATGAACAAAAATAGTCAAATATTCACTAGTCGGACTGGCAGAAGATGTGAGAACATATAGGTCTTTATTAAGCCATTTATAAATTGTGTTAAATTCATCCCATGATATATTTTTAACAGGACTGAGAGTGTTAATGTCGATTTTTTGCAATCTAAAATCAATAAATGCAAAATGACTATACTTACCTTTTATATAATGGAATTCTTTCTTCTGTCCAGAATTATTTTTTAAAATTAGTAAAGTGTTTTTATAATCTTTTATTATGCCATTTATCATATTTCTTTTCTTCATTGAAAGGACACCAATTATTTGATAACCAAATAATTTCATTGGATCAATCGAACCAGTGATTTTTTGCAGTGTTCTTGAATTACTTTTTGGATTTCTTATTATAAATCTTAAAGGAAACATTATATCGGTTTCAACAGCGCAAAAACTAAGGAATTTGTTCAATAATTGAGAATAATAAACCATGTTTGGATATTCATGATGTTCGTCATATTCTGTTTGAAATATGAAAGGTTCTGATCTAAAATATTGTTTGTATTTACCTAATTTATTAATGTCTTTAAGAAAGCCATATAGATATTGTCTTTTTTCAAGCGGCAGAACGTCCTTAGGTGTTTCTTGATCTATGAATTCATATAATATTTTGTCTTTGTATTCTTCTTGAACCACTGGATATTCAACATTATTTTCAACAGGAGTCCATTGTGTTTGATTGCATTTTTCAACAACATAATCTTTATCAGATTTTTCAATACCTTTTTTAATTTTTTCATCTTCTTTACCAAAGTATTGAATATTTTTAATGGGTTCATGATAAGAGGGGTGAATCAATCTTGTTTTATCGCTGTTAGATTCAAGATAGTAATGAAGTTCTGAAAGCTGTTTTTCTCTAACTTCAAATAATTTTCTCATTTTGTCATATGATCTTTCTGTTAAGTGTCCCAAATATTTATCATCTAACTTTATAATACCATGTCTCAATTTATTATCAACAAGATACATTGTATCATGATTTATATTTGGCTCAACAAGTTTTATCCATGTGTGTTCTCGTTCTTCTATTGCTTTGATTTCAAATATTCGTTCAATGGCTTTTATTTTGCTGTCTATTTGCTCAATAAATGATTTTAATTTGTAAACATCTTTTTCTTGTATATTAGATTTATTTGATGCTAAAAATGAAAACCATTTTTTTTGAGTATCAGTAACAACAGCTAAATGTCTTTTGAAAAGAATTAATATATTAATTACAAATTCATAATTTCTCCTTTCTAAATTTTCATCAATCGGTTTTTTTATATCGAGTAATTTTTGCTTTTTTTTACTGTAGTCTTCATAAACTTCATTTCTCATATTCCAAATGTTATCATAAAAGTTAAACAGTTCTGATAATTCTTGTTTTTCACTGTCATTAAGAGTGTTAAAATTAAAACCCTTTAATAAATAAATAGTAAAGTCGTCATTTGTTGTATTTTTAAATGTATGATCAGTGCCGTCATGAGTTGCAATATCATTTCGTTTAATAAATTCAGCATTATTATAAAAGTTGTAATAAAAATCAATCAAGTTTTCATATTGCTCTTTAAAGAGTTTCAAATTATCTTCATTAAAATCCACTGCTAAATCTGAATCCATTATTCCTTTTTGATTTCTTATTAATGAAAATGAATCATCAGTAATACCATTGAATATTTCATATGTCTTATCTTCAGCACTATAAACTGATTTTAAATTGAGTGTAAAAAGATTTTTATTTGGCATTAATGTATTTTCACCAAAGGTCTTAAATATTTCTTTTAATACATATCTTTGTTTATCATGAATATCCATATAATCTAAAATAATAAAATATTAAAGTTAAAACTTGAATTATTAAAGAATTCAACAAAATTGCTTCTAAATGATGTTTGATTGCATCAAAAGATGCATTTAAACATGTTATGTCAACAGCCAATATTAAAGATTCATTCAGATATTATTAAGATAATCCAAATTAAATTATGATTATTAATGGAATTCAACAAAAATGCTTTCAAATGATAGTGGATTGCATTAAAAGATGCATTTAAACATGTTCTGCCAACAGCCAATATTATTAAAGAGAATTAATAAAGATAAATTTTATCATAATTACAGGAAATAAGATAAGCAATAAAAAAGGAATTAATAAAATTGCTTTCAAATGATAATGGATTGCGTCAAAAGATGCATTTAAATAGGTTTTATTAAATACAGAAAAATATTAAAGTTGTTTTATATATAAACTTTTTAATAATAAAAGTTAATATAATAAAGTATTTTTTATTTTATTTTTTTCAGACAATTCACAAATTTTTCTAGGATTTCTCCAGAATTTCCATTCGATTACACAGAAATCCTGTGTGTAAAAAAATCCCGCCAACGAACTTTTTGAAAATAGAAAAAAAATCGATGACCTATTTCGTATTTATATGCACTTTTGATGTTTTAAAAAATGAAAATTCGAGTGTGATTTTTTTGTCTAAAAATTTGAAAAAACACGAAAGTTGATAAGAAGACCAATCCAAAATCCAGAAAATCTCAAAGTTAAAAGCATCTCAAGTCGACTTTTTTAAAAGTCTCGAAAAGTGAATATATATCAAAGTTATCCGGCTTTTAGGCCTAAAAAAAATCCAATGGTACAAAAGTCGACTCAAAAAAGTGAACATGATTTTTTTCTACTTCCGGCTAACACCCGAAAAATCCAAAGCCACCGCATAAAAAATGCACTTTTTTGAATTTTTCGAAAAGTTATCCATTTGGGCATAAGGAAATTCGACAACGCCGATTTCCACTTCGTCTCCTTTGGATTTTGAAATCAGCGTTGGAAGACGTCTCAGCCGGTCGGAAAATCCAATGGTTCCAATCTCAGTTTGCCGATTTAGAAAAAATTGATATCCAAAAATACTACCCTTTGCCTTTTCCGCGTTATACCCTGCAAAAGTACTAAAAATCCAAAGGTACTAAACTCAAAAAATATTTTTGTCTCCTTTATTACGGATTTTTTTCGTACCCGATTGCGCATTACACCAAAAAGTCAAAAGCAAATTCGGGTTTTCAAAAAAAGTTATTGACGAACGCAACGAAAAAAATGACTGTTCAGAAAAAACGCGCGATTTTTTCCGGAAATTTCACCCTTTGCCAAATCTCATGTACTTGTATGGTTCATATTAACTTTGGTTTCCCCTAAAAATCATCGAAAAGTAACTAGGGTGGTTTTGCAAAATTGACAATTTACTGATAAAGGTGAATATGATACACAAGTAGTTTATGAATTGTTTATATATAAATAATCAAAAAATGAAAAGTAAATATAATTCATAACTCATAAATCATCAAAAACTACTGAATGTTAATATATGACTAAACTTGGTTGGATCAGTGCGAGCTGAATTTAAATAGTGAAGGTTAAATTGAAGTTTTATTTTGATAATATAATATATGTATTCTTGTGAATTGTGTAAATATAAGACGAATGATAAAAGTAATTGGTCAAAACATATTAAAACAGATAAACATAAACAAAGAGAGAAATATGATGATGAAATATCTGGAATAAAGAAACAAAAAATCATACACAACAAAAATAATAAAACACATGTGTGCAAAAATTATTCCAGTTTAACATGTCCAAATTGTGGAACCGGATTTGCACATAAGTCTAGTTTAAGTAGACATGTCAATCATAGATGTCATGTTACAAAAGTTATAAAGATTGTAAAACAGCCATTTAACAAATCGGCTGCAGTGAAGTCAAGCGTGACACAAGAAGAAGCAATAGATTATGAAACAACAATAAAATTATTACAGATGCAACACAAGATAGAATTATTAGAACTAGAAAATAGGATGTACAAGAAACAGAATGAATATCAAATGAAATTGACAAGTAATGCTGGTGACATTGCTAATAAATCTTTATCAGCATTAACATATGTTGTTGAAAATTACAAAAATGCTCCTCCAATAATGCCCATTGAAAAGGAAGAGTTTAAGAGATTAATATATGAACAGAATTATGGACATAAGTTACATAAAAATAAAAAACTTGACAACTTTGAAATTTGTAGAATCATCTCACAATATTTCAAATTTGACAAATTTGATAAATTGTTAAATGATATTATTGTTAAACATTATAAAAAAGTGAATCCGCCAGAACAACCATTATGGGCATGTGACCCTGCTAGATTGACCTATGTTATAAGTAAAGCAGAAAATTCAAATCCAGCAAATGACCTATTTAACTTTGACGAAACAAATCTAAAAACACAATGGATAACTGATAAAGGTGGTTTGAATGTTGATGAAATGGTTATTGATCCAATAATGAATTACATCGATAATATGATGGAAGAATATACAGTAGACCTACATAAACTCAATCAAATAAACAAAATTGATGATGATACATTGATTGATGAATTGCATAATACATCAAAAATCAGAGAATATGTAAGAAATGACATTTCAAGAAAAAAATTAAATAAAGCAATATGTCCTCACTTTTTTATTAGTAAAGAACTGCTAACTGAAAATTAGTTATTTTGTGGCAAACATATATATCCAATTAATACACAACCTGTTTCAATTGAATTGCAAAATAGTTCAAACAAATGTAATTTTTCACCATTATACTTTTCTTTATGTTTCTGTTCTGTCATTTCATCACAATATATTTCCATTTCTTTAAAATCTTTCTCACTCATATTTCCTAAATTCAGTATATATACAAAATATATATCATATGAATTTCCGTGTTTATCAATTTCTACTGCTGCTTTTTTTAATAGCAACTCACTTTCATGGTATACACATGTAGTGTCCCATAAAGTCGCAATCACGATATTGTCATCCATTTTGACATATGGGTGGATAATTTTTATCTAATAGATGTTTTATATTTTTTGCTTTTCAATTTTTATATAAATGGAAAAACTTAATGTATTATTATTGATATGGCTTATTGTCTTTTGGTATGCCATTATTTTTGCCCCTGCTTTGACTGATTCGAAAGCCGCCAATATTGGACATTTTTGAAGGTGTTGTTAGGACTATATGTCTTAATCATATGGAGATATAATTTTATAAACAGAATTTCAATTTTATTTATCGATTTAGGCCGAAAAAATTGTGAAATTGCCATTCGCAATTCCATCATTTTTATTTATATTTAATGGTATCAGTCACTAAAAAAATTGAAAAAGTCAACTAATTGTAAAGCCCATTGAAAAAGACATATATTAATCATATGCTATGCTAAGCTGACTTTTGTCTGCCTTTGCTCGTGTACGGTTAACGCTTTCCGCCCCCTCCCCTCGCTCTGTTTTTTTTGCTACCTGACTGCACTTCGGACTCTCCGCAACAATGGCTTTAGCTAGACCTTCGGCACGGGAAAGCATTCGCTACGTCAGCGTTCGTTTGGCCAGCACGAATGAGACCACCAGAATTGGCGATCTTGAACGTTTCGTGTTCTATCCAAGGGCTGCTGGTGGTTACTGGGTTGTGGCTGGCGATTTGACATACCACGAGATGCCTGAGTTGCTGTCGAAGAGAGTAGACACTGAGTTTGCGATGACAGAGAACTTTGGTGATTTGCGCAACGCCTGTGCGGAACGTCTCGTGGGTTATACCACTGACAGAGTCCCCGAATCACGCATTGTCAAAGTTGCTGGACGTGTTTCTTCATCACGTTCTATCGACGACGACCTTGCTGTTCTTGACTCCTGCAGACCGTCTGCATTCATTGTGACTGCTCGTCACCCCCCTGCTCCCGCTCCAGCGAGACCCGCGCCCTTTGCGCCACCTGTTGCCATCGTGTCTCCAGTGCCTGTCAAGACGGTTCGCTTCGCTCCTGCCCCCCCTGTCCCCTCTGCCCCGCCAGCCCCAGAAGAAAAGAGA
>Ga0214923_10008223_pt1 | contig 11180 bp, 4 predicted proteins | sample LL1510_MetaG_FD_177993 | JGI IMG/M metagenome (GOLD analysis project Ga0214923, IMG submission 177993) | Freshwater microbial communities from Lake Lanier, Atlanta, Georgia, United States - LL-1510 | ecosystem: Environmental > Aquatic > Freshwater > Lake | place: USA: Georgia | collected 2015-10-15 | reverse complement strand
TCGAAGAAGATAATAATGAAGAGAATAATGAAGAGAATAATCCTAATTATTTTATAAATAATAATATAAATAATAATATAAATAATTCAAGTAATTCTAATAATTATAATATAAATAATAATATAAATAATTCAAGTAATTCTAATAATTATAATAATACTTTAAATTCATATGAAATAAATAGTGAAAGTAGTTATAATTCAGAAAATTATGAAAATAATAATTATAATGAATATGATGATTTTAACGAAAATACAAACAATATACAAAACAATTCAATAAGTAGCACAATAAATTACATACAAAATAATGATACAAATAATAATAGTATAAGAATTTTAAATAATAATTATGATGAAACATATGAAGTAACAAGTTCAATTAGTTCATCGGTTAGCAGTCTATCAGAATTTCATAATCAAGAAAATATTAATAATTTGGAAATTACTCAATCAAGAGAAATTAGTAATATTGAAATAAGTGATGAAAATAATTCAAATATTATTAATGCTAATAATTCAGTTAATTCAACAAATTCATCATATTTTGAATTATAATTTTTATTTATACAATGATTACTAAAACTATTTAAAAATAAATAATTAAAACATTAAATAATCAAAAAATCAATTTATGGTTCAATTAAATAAATTTTTATTATTAAACTTAATTACATTTATAAATTTAATTAAAAGTTATAATTGGTGGCCTATTGATTCAATTTATAATATAAAACCACATCAAATTTATAAGTTTAATTTATTAGAACACCCATTAATAATAGTAAATAATAAAGTAGGATTACATTGTTATGAAGATAGATGTTTACATCGTGGAATGTCATTAAGTAGTGGTAAATTAGAAAATTCAAATATTATTTGTAATTATCACGGTTGGAGTTATTCAATAGCAGATGGAGTAAATAATAATGAAGTAAATCATAAATGTAATTTGAATAAATATCCGTTAAAAGTACATAATAATTTTATTTATGTTGGATTAAATTTAAATACTGAAATAAAATTACAAAAAACAAGTTATAATACACATATTGAAAATAAACTTTTAGAATATGAATTATATAATGTAGAAACATCAAATAATGAAAATTATTATTTTAGTAATGAACCAGTATTAAACACTCCAATAATGAAGAAAGATATAAATTTACCTTGGAGTTATATTATGACAAATAATTTAGATAATAGTCATTTACATTACGTACATTCTAATTCAATAGGTCGTATTAAGTTTAATCCTACAAATGTAGTATTTAATGATATAAAAAAAGATGTAACATATTATGGTGGTGAAAAGGAAGTATATTTTCAATTTATACCACCTTATGGAATTTATAGTTATTTTAAAATTAATTCAGTTAAAGTATTCGAACAATATGCTAAAATTGTGCCATTAACAAAATATAGTAGTAGAGTATTATATCAACAAAAATTTCAAAATTTACCTACAATCTCACTTACATTTAGTAATATAATAACTGGAATTATTCAAGAAGATATTTCTATATTAGAAGAACAATATAATAATCATTTAAAATTCTTAAAAAAATATGGAAAAGAAGATGATGAAGAGAAAAATCCAAATAAAATAAATCCTATTGACTGGAATAATATAGATGTTATGGATAGTTTACCATATTATTGGCATAAAATTTGGTATAATGAAAATAAAGATAAATTACCTTGGTTTTGAGTATAAGTTTTATAAAAATATATTATCTTGGTTTTGAGTATAAGTTTTATAAAAATATATTATCTTGGTTTTGAGTATAAGTTTTATAAAAATATATTATTAATTTAATAACGTTGTTTAGTCTCATAACTCTTAGAAAATAATAATAATAAAATCAATATTTTTATTATTATTATTTAATTATAATTATTTTTTAGGTATAACTATTTGGTTATTTGGTTATTTATTTTTTTTTGTTTTTTGTTGTTTTTCTTTTTTACCTTTTAATTGTATAATTTGTAAAGCCTTTTTTGTTTTCTTTTTTGGTTTTTTTAATAAAAAAAATTCTTCAGTACTTAATTGTAAAGGTGATGTTTGTAATTTTTTTAATGTTTCTTGTAATGGTTGTTGTAATAATTGTAATTCTTCACTTATTTTTTCTTTTATTTCTTCACTAGATTTTTCACTAATTAATTTTAATTTTTTTTGTTTTTTCTCTTTAATTTCTTTTGGTTGTTTTAGTTTTTTAATTAACTTTTGATAATTATCAAGATAATTTGCTACAGACATTTGTTTAATAAAAGCATTATTAAACTTTTCATCTATTGAAATATTAAATTCAAGAGAATTATCTTCATTTAAAATAAGTTTATAAACAGGTATTTTTTTTTGTCCTAATGCTGATGTTAAAATAAATATAAAATTATTCTCTCTAGAGCCATAGCATATAAATTCATTAGCTTCTTTATTAGCAATAATTAAAGGTTTTTGTGATATAAAAATTGAAGAAATTTTATATTTGTTTAACATTAAATATAAATCAAACGTAGTTAAATAATAATTATTTGAATATATAAGCGTTGATAATGTTAATTTACCAGTTCTTATTAAATCAACCATATTTTTTTTACCTTCTTCTGATAATATTTCTAATATTTGGTTTGCAAAATCATCATAATAATTTAAATATTCATAAAATAGTTCTTCTTTAATATTATTAATTGATTTTTCTATTTTAGTAAAATAATAAATAATATCAATTAGTAGTGAATAATTACAATTTAAAGGCTCATTAGAATATTCTACTTCTTTTGCTTTTTTAGTAAAATATTCTCTCCATAATGAAGATGTAATTTTTGGATTTAGTTTTTTACTACAAATATTATTTAAATATTCATTATTTAATAATGTTAAAAAATTATTTTGTTTTATTTCTTTAATTTGGGTAAGTTCTTCTTTTGGTAATTCTTTAAGTTCTTCTTTTGGTAATTCTTTAAGTTCTTCTTTTGGTAATTCTTTAAGTTCTTCTTTTGGTAATTCTTTAAGTTGTTCTTTTGGTAATTCTTTAAGTTCTTCTTTTGGTAATTCTTTAAGTTCTTCTTTTGGTAATTCTTTAAGTTCTTCTTTAAGTTCTTCTTTAAATATTAATTTTTTTTGTTTTAGTTTTTTTTCTTTAAGTGGTTTTAATTTAAAAATTTCTTCTTTTTCACCTTCTTTTTCACCTTCTTTTTCACCTTCTTTTTCACCTTCTTTTTCACCTTCTTTTTCTTCACTAAATTTACCTATAGTTTTACTAGTTAAATCTTCTAATTTGAATTTCTTTTTCTTTGGTTGTTTAACTTGTTTTGGTTGTAATTCTTTATAACTATCTAAAAATTCTCTTAATGCGTTTTCATTATACGCAACATTATTCTTATAAAATTTAGTAGTAATAGGATTTACTTCATCATATGAATTATATTTTACATAATTATTACTTGCTACTGGAATAAGACCTTCAAAAAATTCCTGAGTAAGCATAGATTGAATAATTAATAATTCATCATCATTTAAGTTATAATTTACTTTATTAAATGTTAAATAATTTTGTGGTTCCAAGAGAAATTTTCTTAATCTTGAAAAACGAATTAATTCATCTGCTACTCTAGTATAATAAATATTTTCATTTTCCTGACCTGTTAATAAATTTAATTTTGGTAACAATAAATTACAATTACTAGTTTCTTGTGTTTCAGTTTTTGTTTCACTTGTAGATAAAATACATAAATTTTTTGTAGAATAAATATTAGATAAACAATTTGAATTTGTTTTATTAATACAGGTTTCAATATTTGTAATAATATTAAAATAATTTTCATCACCATTAAATTGCACTTTTGAACCAACTAATTCTTTTATTAAATTTACAATTACATCCAACTTTTCATTATATGTTATAAATCTTGTTTTAATTACTTCTTTTAATTTATTTATTAATTCAATTGATTCATAATTATTTAATAATAGTTTAATTGTATTTCTAAATACATTATAAAATTGTGTTTCTAATTTTAATTTTTTTAACATTATAATTCTTTCTTCATCTAACTTATTTGATGTACTTGTTATAATAGTAGATTGATACATATTTGAATTTGTATTTAAATTTGCTGAAAATTTAGCTATAATATCATAACTATTAAAAGATGGAATATCTAAATCTGGATCAATTAGTGATGGAAGTAATGGATTACTTATTTGAATAAATTGATTTGTTTCAGTTAATATACCTACTACTAATTCATCTTCAATTACCTTAAATAATGGCTTACATGGAATAACTGCTTCTTGAGTTTTTTTATGACTTCTTTTATATAGATTATTCAAAAATATCACTGTATTTTCATAACTAGACCATAATGTTTCATCGCTCATTAATGTAAATGGAACTTGTATTAAATAATTATCAAGAGAAGACGGATAACAAGGAATAAATCCAGTTAATTGTCTTCCTTTTTTATCTTGTGGTTCACTTACTAATAGACCAATTATTTTGGCGTTATAATTTAATACTAATTTCTTTAACTTATATTTATAATAATTTAATTTCTCTAATAAATCATAGATAAGTAATGGGCGTTTCATTTTATAAACATTAGGAATACTATCTAGTGGTCTACATAATATTTCAAAAAATGGTTTAATTAAATTATTAAATAAATTTCTTAATGAAGGTAATAATGTTGGATCTTTTTCTTTAAATTCTTTTGTAATAATTAACTTATTATTTTTAATTAAATAAGAGTAAATTGGTTCATAATAATCATCTTGTTTAATAATTAATAATGATGGTTTATTAGCATTATATAATAAACTAGAATAATGATTTTTAGGACATAATAATTGGACGTTATTAGTAATATCATTATTTGGTAATTCAAAAATAATTAAATTAACACCTTTTGTAAATAATTGTGGATTTGGGCTTGAAATTATATCCCATAAATATGTATGGTCTATTATTATAGTATCATCTCTTAAAAATGCCTTGAAATTTTCTAATGATTTTGTTATTTTTTCAAACATCAAATAACGAGAATTTATTAATTCTAGTGTTTCATTATTTTCTGATTGTTTGACTTCTTTACTATTTTTATTTATTATTATTCGTCTTACTTCTTGAATTTCATCATTAAATAATGATTTATAAAATTTAGATGATTTATATATTTTCATAATATTATCTGGAATTTCGATATTTTCATTATAAAAATCTTCTATTAAATTACCATTTTGATAACTAATAAAACTATCTAAATTAATTGCTTTTATTATTTTTTCTTTCATTTCTTTTAGTGATGGAATTTTTAGTTGTTTAATAAATTTTTTATCTTCTGTTTCTTCTTGACGACCATAATATAATAAATCTGCTATACAAGCTATAAATGATTGTTCTTTTGTTAATTCTATACCATGACGTAATAAACAGGGATGATTTTCTTTAATATTTGTATTTTTTTCACTTATCTGACAATCTACACCAAATTCATTAAACATAATTTGTAATTCAGGTGGTAAATAAGCCCACCGTCCTTGTTCTAATGGATATTTATCAGGTCCTAATATATAGTGTTCTTGGTCTTTTTTAGTTTCTTTAAGTTCTTTATATTCTTTTATTTCTTCTGGTTGTTCTTCAGATTCTTTATATTCTTTTATTTCTATTGGTTGTTCTGGTTGTTCTGGTTGTTCTGGTTGTTCTAATTCTCTTGGTTTTTTTTCTTGTAATCTTTTTTGTAATTCATTCATACATTTTAATTTTGCATTTATTCGTCCTTTTGTAGCATAGTTTTTAAAGCAACAAGGTAAGCATAAACCATCTGGATGTTTATCTGGAATTAATCCTGGATATGCTTCTTCACCATCACCATAAAATTCATAAATATAATAACCTGGTTTTACAACTTTTTCATTTTTAGGCAATACCTTACCACAAGATGGGTGCATTAATTCTAATTTACCATCTTTACCTTTAATTTTTATTAATTCATCTGGTGGAATTACTGTATTTGTTTTTAAACACCAATAACGAGGACAAATATAATTAAATTGATGATTTTCATCTGAACCATATTTTATTACATCTTGGTCTCTCAAAAATCCAGGATAAGTTTTATTTATTTTATTTAATTGGTTATCAGTTATTAACACAGGTTGACGTCTTTTATCTGATAAACATATACGAGAATAAGCATTAAATTTAGCAGTTTTCTCTTGAATAATTAATTTAGGGTCATAATTTTCTATTATTTTTTGAAAATATGAAGGTTTATTTAGTTTTAAACCATCTATAACTCTAATATCTTCTTCTTGTTCTTCTTGTTTTTCTTGTTTTTCTTGTTCTTCTTGTTTCCCTTGTTCTTCTTGTTTCTCTTGTTTTTCTTGTTCTTCTTGTTCTTCTTCTTTTTGTGTTTTTAATATAGGAATATTTTCTAATATTAATTCTTCATTATTATTTAAACTATCAATACTTTCTAGTGAAGAAATAGAAGAATTATTAGATGATTGCCCTCCAGTATAATCTTCTTCACTTGGTATGCTAGCAATGCTAGATTTACTAGATTTATTATTTTCAGATAGGTCTTCTAGGTCTTCTAGGTCTTTTAGGTCTTCTAGGTCTTCATCATCTTCTTGGTCTTCTTGGTCTTCTAGATTTTCTTCATCTTCTTCATCAAAAAATAAATTAAATGCTTTTTGTTTTTTCTCTTCTTCTTCATCACTTTCTTCTAAATCACTGAAACGAATACCAACTAAATCTTCATCATCACCTACACTGGCTAATTCTTCACTAATCATAGGTTGTGCTAATTCTTTAAGTTCTCCAAGTTCTTCAATTTTTTCACCTTCTAATTCTTCAACTTTATATAAACCACTACATAATTGTTTTAGTGTAGGAGTAATTAATTTATTATCTTGTGTTAATCTAATAAAACTATCAAAATAAACTTGTAGTGTATATAAATAAAATATATTATTAATCGATGTAACACTTATATTAACTTGTGAATTAATTGTATCTAATGCTAATAATATTTTAAATCCAGGATTATTTTTTATTTTAATAGTAGATTTATGAATACCACGTTCTACCTCTAATTCATTAGCAACACGAACTACTAATTCTAATGCTTTTTGTCGGTCTAATTCTTCTGGAAAATTTTCAACTAATTCAGCTACGATTTGGTCTCCACGTAATCCTTGACTTGATTTTTCTAATATAAAAGCCTCTTGACTATTAAAATAACTATAATTAGCAACACGTTTAAATCTTAAATTCATTGTATTTTGTGATGATTTAAATAAATTAGTTTCATTTATAAATACACTAGAAAAGCATTTATTAAATAAATCATAATTTAAAGGTCTATTAATAGAACAACTAATTTTATAATCAATATTTAATAATTCAATATTTTGTGATGTAATACTTTGAAATAATAATAAATTATATCCACTTTGCTGAAGAAAAGATTGAATATCAGTTAATAATGGATTAATAGCCTGTATTAATAATTCATTAAGATTATTTAAATTAATATCTTGATTTATATCATATAAATCAATAAATTCAGCATTAACAATAATAACACCATCATCTTCTAATACTAAGTCAAGATTTTCAAATTTTTTATGAATACTATAAATAGAAACTGTTTTTACACCACCGAGTGAACGAGTAAGGCGAAATATAATAGATTTTTTTAAATATGGTATTTTTGTACCATTTATAGTTTTTTGTGGCGCATATAAACGATAAATATTTTCTTGTTTACTCTTTGGATTATATTTAATAAGCGGTTTTATTTCAGTAGCGTGAAGTGTTTTAAATATATTTTCTAATGGAAATTTAATTGGTGTTTCAGGTAATAAAGCAAATTTAAGTGATTTAATGCCTTTTTTAACATAGTTAAGTTCATAGTTTCTAGTATTATAAATATCATAAAACATTTTAATTCTTGAATTATAAAGATCAGTTTTTTCATTAATAAGCCTTTTATTAGTTTCTAATAATTCTGGTTTAATTTCTCTCAATATTTCAATAGAAGTTACTGAACGATTAAATAAATAAGGATAATAAACTTTAATCATAAGATTAATAATTAATCCATTTACTGTAGAATACTCAATTATATCCTCAGCAAAACATAAATAAATTGAATTATTATAAATATTACCACTATTTAATAATAGATTACTATTATAAGATGGTAATGGAGAATTAAAATAAGAACTAATTAATTTATCAAATTGTTTTACGTAATAAGGGTTAGCACATACAACAAATTCATTTTCAATAAATGTTTTTTGACCTAATGGTTTATTAATAATAAACGTGCGTTCATTTAAGCCTAATTTAAAAAAATCATCATAACTATAAAATTCAGGTTCATCAACTTGTGGTTTAATTTGTTGTTCGTTTGTTAAATTAGAATTAATATTAGAGAGAAAATCATGGACACGTTGACTACTTAATAAAATCTTACCTGATTTAGTTAATTTATTGAAAATTTGGAGACTATTTATTTTCTCTCTAATATTACAAAATAAATAACATTCTTCGAGAGAAATTTCATCATAATTAATATTTTTATTTTCATTTAAAGCATTTATAATTTTAATTTTTATAATATTAATAGTATCATCTAAAAATATTTGTTGTTTTGAAAAAATAATATTAGGATTTTCATTACTTATTTCTCTTAATTCATTTTCTGAAAATAACATAGAATATAAACTTTCATTATTTCTATTTTCATCTTCAGTTAATTGTCTACCATAAAATACAATAATAACACTTGTTTTATTAGCCTTTAAAATTTTAACTTTATAATAATTAGCAATTTTATTAATATTTGTTTGTAATTCCATATATTATTATTATAATTAAATAATTAAATAATTAAATAATAATAATATAAATTATTATAAATTATTATTTATTATTATAGAGTATTATAGAGAAAATAAAAATAAACACTTGAAGATTATAAATATTTTCTTTATATTAGATTTTTATTATATTAAAAATACAACTTAAAGAACTCATTATTTTCTCTATAACTGTAAAGGTATAAAATATAAACTAAACTAATCTAAACTAAATCATAATAAGGGTTATCACTTATTGTCATTCCACAATATTCTTCTGGATATTTTTTATAGTCAATTGGATTATAAATACCTGCTTCTTTTGCGTTTTCTAAAATAAACTTGAAATTCTCCCAAAATTCTTGCTTATGTCCTATTGATTTTGTCATAATATGACTTAACTCGTGTAGTGATACAAATGTCAATGTATTTATATCTATTAAACGACTATTTTCTGCTTTTGTTTTATTTAAACAAAAAGCCAATTTTTCACCTTTATTTTCACTGTAAGCAGTTAGTTCACTAGTAGGTAATGTCTCACTTATTTTTTTTGGATTAAAGCCATTCACTAGTCTTTTGACACGTTCATCATCTGGATATTTATTTTTTAAATATTCTACAATATCTTTCATTTTTTGAGTGCATTCTGCTAATAAATTTGCTGCCAATTCCATTTTCTCTCGTTCTCGAACACAATATTTATTTCCATCTTTTGACGCAATAATACATTTTAAATCATAAGCATCAGATTTTGAATAAATTGTTAAACAAAAAAATAATACAAAAGCTAAGAAAATATAAAAGAAATAATTATGTTTAGATGATGAATCAAATAATTTCATATTAATATAATATTATATTTTATTATATTACATCTAAATATATTAAATTATAATACTATGCACTAAATTACATTATACACTCCAAGTCCAAAGGTGTAAGATATTTCATATATATTATAATTTGTTATTTACTATTATAATAATATTGAAAATTGTAATAATATTATTATAATATATATGAAATATCTTGAAATTAACCCTAGTAATTATAATCAAGGTAATCCATCGCCATTTACACAGTTAAATAATTGTTTAACTTCAAGTGATTGTCATTTATTTATATTATTTTATATGGAAGGTTGTGGTCCATGTAATGCTATACGTCCAGAGTGGGCTAAATTGAAAAATCAAGATAATTTAAAAAAAATGCCAATAATGATTGTTGCATTAGATCAGGTATTAACTGATGAAATAAACAATATTAAAATAAAACCTAATAGTTTTCCTACGATGCGTTATATAACTAATGCTGGAAATGAAGTAGAAAATTATGAAGATAGTAACTTTCCTGGAGAGAAAAATAGAACAATTGACTCATTTGTTTCTTGGATTGAATATAAAATAAATAATTCTAGTTTTAATTCAACTTCTTTAAATGGAGGAATTAAAACACATAAAACACATAAAACACATAAAACACATAAAACACATAAAACACATAAAACACATAAAACACATAAAACACATAAAACACATAAAACACACAGGACTAAAAAAATATATAAAACACATAGAAATAATAAATTAAAACTACTTAAAGGAGGTAAATGGAGTTTAAAATATAAGAAGTCAATCAATTGTAAAAAACCTAAAGGTTTCTCTCAAAAACAATATTGTATTTATGGAAGAAATAAATATTCTAAAAACAAATAATATATCTAATATTATTATAATAATGTTCAATATTATAATAACTATACACTATTATTTTACCTAAAAATTATCTTTTGAATAACCTATAACAGCACAGGCTATTCTAGCGCCTGAATTTCCAGTAATTAAACTTTCTGGATTTTCACCATTTCCACAATCATCTTCATCTTCATGAATAATTAATCCACGACCTATTATATTACTTTTTGAACCACGTAATTTAATGAAATTATCATAAAAACTATAATTTATATTACCATTTTCATCTGCACTTATATTACCTAAATCACCTACATGACGATTTGTCTTACCAGGACATCCGTGCTCTTTTCCAAATGGATTAAAATGGGCGCACATCGAAACACAATTATCTGTTAAATCACCTGCTTCATGTACATGAAAACCATGAATACTATATGGCTTAAAACCAGATAAATTCAAGTCTATTTTTACTGAATTAATAAGTTCATCTTCACTAAATTTAACATATCCTTTTATTTTTTCTTTCATTTTTGATTTTTCTTGAGGTATAAATACAGCAATTGCCTTAATATTTTTTGAATTTTTTGAATTATTTGAAAATTTCAT
>Ga0214923_10008222_pt1 | contig 11181 bp, 8 predicted proteins | sample LL1510_MetaG_FD_177993 | JGI IMG/M metagenome (GOLD analysis project Ga0214923, IMG submission 177993) | Freshwater microbial communities from Lake Lanier, Atlanta, Georgia, United States - LL-1510 | ecosystem: Environmental > Aquatic > Freshwater > Lake | place: USA: Georgia | collected 2015-10-15 | reverse complement strand
TTTGGTAAACCAACGACTCGACCTTATAGACGAATGGCTGTTGCATTAGCCTACGGAGATGAAGATGTTAAAGATTTGGTAGAAAAAGCAAAGTTGGTGGCCGGTAAAATTCAAGTGAAATAGTTGGTTTCTTATTTCGAATTTAACTTCTAAACGCGTTTTAAGTAGTCTGAAAACTCCCATGCAGGCACAAACTCGATTCCATCTTTTTCGGAATAAGGCAATTCATCCATGGTAACAATTGCTTTCGGATGATTGTTTTTTAGCGAAACCAAATTGTTCCATTCACGCTGAAATGTTTTTTCAGTTTCGATGCTGAAAGCAACTTGCGTGAAAATCGTTTTCTTGTTTTTAGTAGAAACAAAATCAATTTCTTTATCGCGTAAAATCCCCACGTTAACTTGGAAATTAGCTTTCAATAATTCTAAAAAGATGCTGTTTTCTAATATATTTCCGTAGCTCGTGGTACTTGAACTAAATAGATAATTGCGAAAAGCCAAATCATTAACATAATATTTTACGTTGCCACCCAGCAAATCTTTTCCTTTCAAATCTAAGCGTTCACAGCGATGAATCACAAATGTTTGTGTTAAATAATTCAAGTAATTTGCGATGGTTTCATAATTCGTTTTTCGTTTTTTGCTCTCAAAATAGTTTACGATGTTGTTGATTGAAAACAAATTGCCAACGTTATTTACCACGTAATTGAAAATATCCAATAACAAAGCTGTTTCCTTAATAGAAAAGCGTTGCACGATGTCACGCAAAATGATGGTGTCTTTCAAAGATGAAATGTAGTGAATTTTACTTTCCTCTGTTGGCAAATGAAACAATTCTGGCAAAGCTCCTTGTGTAAGAAATTGCAGGTAGTTTTTGCGTGTTTTTTCCTTTTTAAGGTAGGTGCAGTATTCATCAAATTGAAAGGGAAGCACTTCAAATTGTACATATCTTCCGGACAACAAACTTGCTAATTCACCTGAAAGTAGATCGGAATTGGAACCCGTAATAAAAAGATCGATTTCTTGCGTAAAATCTTGTGATAACGAATTGACAATGCGTTCCCATTCAACAATATGTTGTACTTCGTCTATAAAAAGGTATAATTTGCCTTCTATTTCGCATTCTTCTCTGTAGAAATGAATGAATTCGTTGAGGTCTTCTTGCTTTGCGATAAAGTCAAAGTCTGTAAATTCCTTATTGATGTATAGTGTGTTTTTAGGTGAAACTCCATTTGTTATAAGGTATTCGATGTATTGTCGAAGTATGAAACTTTTACCCACACGTCTTTGTCCAACGAGTACTTTTATCAAACGTGAGTTTTGAAATTGCACTAATTGTTCCAAGTATTTTTGACGATTGAAGCCCGTTTTGATGGAATTATCCCAAAAATTAAAGCGAGCTATCTTGGTTAATTTATCTTTCATGGTTTATTATTACACCAAAAATACAAAATATTCAGATAAATCTGATAAAAATGCAAAAATGTAAAATTTTTCAGGTGTAATTAAAAAGGATGTAAAAGCTCGTTTTGAGACAATAATTGGAAATTCATTCGTTTTTGTTATTGATGCTTGCTAATTGAAATCCCATTATCTTGTTGGCATTCATCCAAGCTAAATTTTTGATAAATTCACGGCTTGTATTTTATAATTCGTAGAAAACTCAATCACATGTTAAAAAATAAAGTTCTGCTTTTCGTTATTTGTTTTACGGCTTTCTTTTCATCGGCTGAAAGCGTTTCATATCAATTGCGCATGCCTAAGCCACAAAATCACTACTTTGAGGTGGAAATGTACTTGAATGATTTCAAGGAAAAAGAAGTGAACGTCAAACTTCCTGTTTGGGCTCCGGGCTCTTATTTGGTGCGTGAATTTTCAAAAAACCTCAATCTTGTAAAGGCTTTTGACGAAAAAGGAAAGGAAATTGAAGTGGTGAAAAAGACCAAAAACACATGGACAATCAAAACAAACGGTGAAAAGAAAGTAAAAGTGAAGTATGAAGTGTATGCTTTTGAATTGTCGGTTCGCACGCCATTTTTAGATTTAACGCATGGATTTGTTAGCGGTTCGGGCGTTTTCATGTATGTCGAAGGACATAAAGAATTGAAAGGAAGTTTGGAAGTTTTTCCTTATTCAGGTTTTAAAACAATTACAACAGCCTTGCCAAAAGCCGCAATTTCGGTTCAAAAAGATGGTTCGCAGACTTTTGAATTTGAAAACTACGATCAATTAGTGGATTGTCCGATTGAAATTGGAAATCAGCGCGTATTTGATTTTATGGCGGCTGGAGTGAAGCATACGGTTGCGATGTACGGCGATGCAATTTACGATGAGTTGCGTTTGAAAGCCGATATGTCAAAAGTTATCGAGGCTGAAACGGCAGTTTTTGGTGTAAATCCGAACAAGGAATATGTGTTTATCGTTCATAATGTAGTAGACGGACAAGGCGGTTTGGAGCATTGTAATTCGGCGACATTGAGTGTCAATCGTTGGACTTATCAAGGAAGTGAATATGTGAATTTCCTTAATCTGGTGGCGCATGAATATTTTCATTTGTGGAATGTAAAACGCATTCGTCCAATTGAATTAGGTCCGTTTGATTACGATCAGGAAAATTACACCAGTTTATTGTGGGTGATGGAAGGTTTCACGTCCTATTACGATGAGTTAATTTTACGCCGCACAGGATTTTACTCCAAAGATGAATTTTTGAGTAAATTTCAAAGTTCAGTAAATTATGTTGAAGGCAGTGTGGGTTCGCGCGTTCAACCTGTGGCACATGCTAGTTTTGATGCTTGGATAAAAGCGTATCGTCCGACTGAAAACAGTGCCAATACTTCCATGACGTATTATTCGCGAGGTTCAGTATTAGGAGGTGTCTTTGATGCCATGATTATCGCTAATTCAAAAGGTAAACAGTGCTTAGACCATTTTATGAAACATTTGTATCAAAAATTCTATTTGGAACTAAAACGCGGATTTACGGAGGCAGAATTTAAAACAGAATTGGAGAAATTTACAGGAACTGATTTGACTGATTTCTTCAAAAAGTACATTAATGGAACAGAGATTTTGCCGTATGCTGAAATCTTTGATAAAATTGGCGTTGGTGTGCGTGACAACACATCTTTCAAGCCATCATTTGGTGCCACTACACGTGACGAAGGAGGAAAAGTAATGGTAAAAAATGTGCGTGCAGGTTCATGTGCCGAAGAGGCTGGAATTAGTGTTGGAGATGAAATAATTGCATGCAACAACTTTCGTGTCGACCAAGCGATGTTGGATGGAATGATGAACAGTTTGCAAACAGCAGAAACCGCTGAATTACTGATTACACGTGAGGAAAAAGTATTTTCAGTGAAAGTACGTATGACCAATTTTCGCCGTCCGAATTTCATTTTTACACCTGAAAGCGGAGGAAAGAATGAGAGTTTGTATAATTATTGGTTGAGGTAATTTGTTAAGTTAACAAAAGATTCATCAGTTGTACGTAAAATAAAGAATTCTTAACTTTTGCAATAATTAGGTTTTAGCGTAAAAATTTGAGTTTAATCCAGATAAAATTTAAATTTGATTCAAATAAGTGGAAAATGTCTAATAATCTGAATTTACAAAACAAGAAACTTGAATTGATTCAATGGATTTCTACTGTTGAAGACCCAAGTATAATTGAAAAAATGGTGGCACTTAGAAACGATGAGATGCCTGATTGGTGGGATTCTTTAAGTGAACCAGAAAAAAAATCGATTGAAACAGGAATTCAAGATGCGGAGCAAGGGAAGTTAAATTCTCATGCCAAAGCAAAATCGCTTTATGAAAAGTGGTTATAAAATCTTTTGGACAGATAACGCTTTAAATGAATTGTCTGAAACCTTAAAATATTTAGAAATTAATTGGACTGATAAGGAAATTAAAAACTTAGCCAGAACAATTGAATGGACATTGAAACTCATCGCTCAAAATCCAAATTTATTTCAGAAAACGAATCAGGGAAATAATTTGCATAGAGCTGTAATATTAAAGCATAACTCGTTGTTTTATAGAAAGAAAAAGAATCAAATTGAAATCATTTCTTTTTTTAGCAACCGAAAAAAGCCAAGAGATTTTTAGTAATAATTTTGATTGATAGTTAATTCATGGGGTTATTACTGATTTGATAAAAATTCTTGAGTACAACTTTTTTTAATTTCTTTTAAATGAAAGATCGAAACAAATTCATTTTAAAGTGGTCTCTTAGTCACATCTAATTTCATGTTCATTTACCTACCTTTGTTAAAGAAAAACACCTATCCTTTTAATATGTCCATCAACATTCACCCTTCTTGGAAAAAAGCACTTGAACCCGAGTTTGAGAAAAGCTACTTTGTTTCCTTAACTGAAAATGTTCGAAATTTATACCATCACAGAAAAGGACTTATTTTTCCGAAAGGAAATCAAATCTTCAGAGCTTTTGATTTATGCCCCTTCGAAGAATTGAAAGTGGTGATTTTAGGCCAAGACCCTTATCCAACAAAAGGTCATGCGCACGGACTTTGTTTTTCTGTAGAACCCGATGTGAAGCCTTTTCCCAAAAGTTTGAACAACATTTTCAAGGAAATTCAAGAAGATGTAGGAAAACCTTTTCCAGAGAATGGAAACTTGGAACGCTGGGCCCAACAAGGCGTTTTGTTGTTGAATACGGTTTTGACAGTGGAAGAAGGTAAACCTGATAGCCACAAAGGAATAGGGTGGGAGCGATTTACTGACGCCGTCATTTCTACCATCAATGAGCAGAAAGAAAATGTCGTTTTTCTATTGTGGGGATTGAAAGCCATGCACAAAGCTGAAATGATTGATGCGAATAAACACTTGATTTTAACTGCCGTACATCCATCACCTTTGTCTGCACATCGAGGTTTTTTTGGATCTAAACATTTTAGTAAAACGAACGACTATTTGAAATCAAAAGGCCTGCAAGAAATTGAGTGGTAAAACATAATGAAAACTTTATCTTTGCACAGCATGAAATTACAAAACGATTTATTTTTAAGAGCGCACAGAGGAGAAACAATTGAGCGTTATCCGGTTTGGCTAATGCGTCAAGCTGGTAGAATTTTACCCGAATACAGAGCAGTACGAGCAAAACTTTCCGGTTTTAAAGAATTGGTTGAAACACCTGAATTTGCAACTGAAGTAACCATTCAACCTGTTGATTTACTCAACGTAGATGCTGCCATTATTTTTTCGGACATACTTGTGGTTCCCGAAGCGATGGGACTTCCGTATGAAATGTTGGAACAAAGAGGTCCATGGTTTGAAAAAACAATTCGTAGTCGCGAACAATTACAGTTGTTGGACGATAAAATTGATGTGTACGACCGACTTTCTTACGTGCTTGAAGCATTGAAAATGACCAAAAAAGCACTCAACGTTCGCGTTCCTTTGATTGGTTTTGCAGGTGCTCCTTGGACCATTTTTTGTTACATGGTAGAAGGGAAAGGTTCAAAAACATTTTCGGAATCAAGAAAATTAGTATACACTGATCCCGTTTTGGCACACGAATTGCATCAGCGAATAACGGACGTGACGATTCAGTATTTGAAAGCTCAGTTGGAAGCCGGTGCAGACGCTTTACAGTTGTTTGATTCATGGGCAGGGATTTTGGGAAGAGAACAATACGCTGAATTTGGATTGAAATATATTGCACAAATTGTGGATGCATTTCCAGGAGTACCGCTAACTGTTTTCTCTAAAGGTGCAGAAGCTTCTATCCCGGATGTTGCAAGGTTAAGTTGCACCACACTAGGTTTGGATTGGAACATGAGTATTTCCGAAACAAGAGATTTAGTGGGTGAAACGAAAACACTGCAAGGTAATTTGGATCCTTGTGCATTGTATGGAAGTTCTGAGCTTGTTGAAAAGGAGACAATTAAATTATTGAAATCGTTCAGAAGTCAAAGACATATTGTAAATTTGGGGCACGGTGTTTATCCGGACATTGATCCCGAAAAGGTAAAAGTGTTTATTAAAACTGTACAAAACTATGAAATCTAAGACGATGAAAATCGGAGCATTAATGCTAATGTCAGCCTTGGCAGTTGTGAATTACAGCCATGCTCAGAAAGGAAAAAAATCCAACGAGAAAGAAATTCTTTACCAGGATTTTGAAACAGTAAAAGACAAAGAAACAGTTGCCGAAATTGGAGGTATCGAGTTAATAGATGGTCTTTCTTCACCAACTGAAGTGAAAGCTGATATTTTCATGACAGCTGCAACAGGTGATGTGGGTATTCCTTTAAACTTATATGGAAAAGAAGAACCAATTCCAGGTGAAGGTGGTAAAGTCTATGCAGGTTTCGTTGCTTACAAACCGGGGAAAATGGCAGCTGAAAGAAGCTATATCACTATTCCAATCAAAAAAGGTTCTGAGCAAATCACTTTGAAAAAAGGATTGACATATTGTATCGAATTTTCTGTTTCACTTTCAGAATCTTCTAAGTTTGCTGTGAACAACATTGCTGCTTGTTTCTCAAAAGAAGCCATGGGAAATGGTGCTCCCGGTGCTATTTACAACAGTTCTGAAAAATTAGTTCGTGGACAGAAAAACAATATTTACACGGGTTTCTTTGGTTGGGAAAAAGTTTGCAATACTTATGTTGCTAAAGGTGATGAGAAGTTTATTACAATCGGTAACTTTGATCGCAACGAGGCAACAAAATTCGAGCAAACTAAAAAACCGAAAGATTCTGATGCTGAAATTCTACAACATGCTTACTATTATGTTGACAACATTATCATTCGTCAAGTAGACAATGTTACAGAATGTAAGTGTTTCAATAGTGCTCCTCCAAAACCAGAAGATTCATTCTCAACTTTGGTTTACACCTGTACGCCGGAGGAATCTGATAAAATGAGTAAAGAAGAAATTTTAGAATCTCACATGGTTTATTTCCGTGCAGGAAAAGCTGGTTTTTCAGACAATGCAAAAGAAATGATGAATTATATCATAAACGCAATGAAAGCTGATCCGAAAATGAAAATTGAAATCACGGGTCATAATGATACAAAAGAAGACAAAGCAGGTGAGCAAAATCCTGAGTATGAAGAAATGGCACGCAAACGTGTATCGGCTGTTGTAAAATACTTCGTTGCTTCTGGCATTGATGAAACGAGATTAACGAAAGTATACAAAGGTGCCGCAGAACGCAATCCAGGAATCGCAGAAGACGATGAAGAGGAAGTGCAAGATGCTAAAAACCGTTACGTTTCGTTCAAAGTTGTAAAATAATTCAACTTCATAAAGCTTTGAAATCCCTGCTTCGGTGGGGATTTTTTTTTGATGTAAATTTTCTTTTCTGTCAAACGATTTGCGTTAACCACCCCTGTAAGGATCTATGAGCGTTTATTTCAGTAAACATGTTGTTATGCTGAAAATAGTTTTCCTTGTCCTTATTTGCTGCCTTTTTTCTTTTAAAAATGTATGTTTCACGCAAGTTGTTTTAGATTACAATAACACCAAAGCTTATGTAACTGCAAATGGAAGTGTTTTTAGACAGCAAAGTACGTTTGGAGGCTATTTTGTTACTAAGGATTTTCCAAGATCAATTGTGATGAATTTGAGTTTTGCATTTGTCGCAAAAGACGCAAATAATCAGATCCATGTTTCCAATAAATTTCAATACAGTGATGATGTTATTTATCAAGGTCCAGTTACATCAAATTATTCAGACCCTGATTACCAAGGAAAGTGGTTTAACAAAATCTGGAAAATTTCACAAGTAGAGATTGATCATTTTGTGGCATTGTTTAATTGCAATCATGGAGTCATTTCTGCTGGATGTGATACTATTTCTGCTCTTTCAAATGAGGTGCTAAATACAATTTATACTTGGCCAGGAAATGGTGATGTTTCAAAAGGTCAACAAGCACAGTTAGCTCCTTACAACGATATAAATGGAAATGGAATTTATGAACCTCAATTAGGTGAACATCCTATTATCAAAGGAATGAGTGCGGTTTATATTATTCAAAATGAAGAGGCGGATCATTATTTAGAGAATAATTCAATCGAAACGATGGGATTAGAGTTTCATACAATGATTTATCAATTTAAAGCATACAATAAATTGAATAATTCAACTTTTATAGACCTAACTGTATTTAACCGTAGTTCAATGAATTATCCGCAATTTATAGTGAGTTTATTTGCGGACAGTGATGTTGGCGATTTTTCAGACGATTACGCAGGTTGTGATTCGACTAAAAACCTCATGTATTTTTACAATGGTGATGGTTTGGATCAGGTTTATCAAAATGTTGATAGTTTGGGTAATCTACCACCAGCTTTTGGAATTGTGTCTTTGAATCATAATTTACTATCATGTGTGTTTCCTGAATTTACTTCCAATCAACCTTTTCCAGATACAATCCCTCATCCTGTAGTTTCAGGAAGGGAAGCTTTTTGGAACACGCTAAATGGACTCATTTCTTATGGCGATCCATATCTTACACCAAGTGGACGACCAACCAAATTTCTGTTCCATGGAAATCCATCGGTAGCGTCACAATGGTCAGAAGTAACAGCAAATAGACCAGCAGGTGATAGAAGTGGTAGAATCTCAACGCGTCCCATTAATTTGCCAATTGGAGCTAAAGAAACATATACTTTTGGATTGGTTTATGAGCGTTCAGGGTCTCGTTTTCAAAATGTTAATCAACTTTTAAGTGATATTCCGTTGTATCAACAGGCTTGTAATACGGATTTTCAAACGTATTATTATCCAACGATTTACGCCAACACAAATGAAATTCAATTTTCAGATTTAGTTGTTTATCCAAATCCTGCCTCAGATGTTGTTCGAATTGCTTGTGATGCGGGAATGTGTAATGAAAGTTTTTGTTCAATTTACAATTTAGAAGGTCAAAAACTGTTAGAGGTTGAATTAACATCTTCATCCAACACAATTCACGTTTCGGATTTGCAAAATGGAACTTACCTACTGAAAATTGAAAAAAAAGGTGTTATTCAAATTCAAAAACTGGTTGTAAACAAGTGATTTACACAATCAATTCCAATAAATCATTTTTCGAAAGCGCTTTCATCACAGCATTATCGGTATGGATTAATTCCCCTGCTAACTGTCGTTTGCGTTCTTGTAATTCAAGCATTTTTTCTTCAATTGAATCGGGTGTTACCAAACGAATCGCGACAACATGCTTGTCTTGTCCAATTCTGTAGGCACGGTCAATGGCTTGGTTTTCAACTGCTGGATTCCACCACGGGTCAACGATATACACGTAATCGGCTTGTGTTAAGTTTAATCCCGTTCCACCTGCTTTTAAACTAATTAAAAAGACACGTGTTTGGTCGTCATTTTGAAATTGATCCACTTTTGCTTGACGATCTCGGGTTTCCCCAGTCAATAAACAATAGCCAATTCCAGCTTTTTCCAATTGTTGGCGAATAAGTTCCAACATCGAAACAAATTGCGAGAAAACCAAAATTTTGTGATTGTCTTTTTTGTCTTCAATTTGCGCCATCAATTCAAGGATTTTTGCGCTTTCCGATCCAAAATCTCCGTCTCCGTTGAGAATGGCAGGCGAATCACAAATTTGCCGCAATTTCATCATACCTTGTAATACCAAGGTGGAATCTTTACGTAATTCATCCTCCGTTTTCGACTTGATTTTTTCTACAAAATCCTTTTTAAATGCATTGTAAACTTCTCGCTGTTCCTTATCCATTTCGCAGAAAACTACCATTTCTGTTTTTTCTGGTAATTCTTTCGCTACTTGTTTTTTGGTTCTTCTCAACACAAACGGATGGACTTTTCGCTGTAATTCTTTTGCTCGTTTTGTATCTTGAAATTTATCAATAGGAGCAGCATATAATTCCAAAAAACAACGCGAGCTGCCTAATAATCCTGGCATAGCAAAGGAAAGTTGCGCAAATAAATCAAAAGTATTGTTCTCAACAGGTGTTCCCGTAAGCGCTAAATTTTGACGACCTTGTAATAAACGAACGGCTTTGTATCGTTTGGAACTTGGATTTTTTATGGCTTGCGACTCATCTAAAATCAACAAATTGAAACGGTATTTACGCAAATATTCAATGTCAGAAAGTAAAGTTCCATAAGAAATGAGAACGATATCAAAGTCCGAAAAATTAGTGTTTTTTGTATCACGATTCGGTCCCCATAATTCAATTATTTTCAAATGCGGCGCAAACTTTTTCACTTCATTTTTCCAGTTGAAAATCAAGGAAGTAGGAACAACGATGAGGTTTGTATCTTTATTTCCTTTTTCGTGTTGAGAGAGAATATAAGCAATGATTTGAATGGTTTTACCCAGTCCCATGTCGTCCGCTAATACACCACCAAAACCAAATTCATCCAAGAAATGCAACCAATTCAAGCCTTCTTTTTGGTAGTCGCGCAATTCAGCATTGAGCTTTTTCGGGATTTTTACACTTGAAATACTTTTGAAGTCGTTTAATTTTCCCGTCAATTCGTTGAGTGTTTCGCGCACTTGGTGGTCAATGGCTTCATCGCGGAACAAATCGTCAATGAGTTGAAAATTCGTTCGATGTACGCGAATAGAATCGTCTTTTACTTCACCTGAGCGAAAGAATTTACCGAATCGTTCCACCCATTCTTCAGGCAAAATTCCTTGCGTTCCATCTCCTAATTCTATAAAAGAACTACGTTTCAGAATTGCTTTTTGAAGCACTTCTAAATCCACAAATTGGTTACCAAACTGTATTTTAGCCTCGATATCAAACCAATCGATTCCTGAACTTAAGCGAGTAGAAATGATTGCCTTGTTTTCGTTAAAGCGATTTTTGGACAATTGCGAAAAACCGAAAAGTTGCACATTATCAGCTTTCAATTTTTCAAAAGCATCTAAAAACCAACCACTTTCCAAAAATTCTTGACGCGATAAATAGACAAATTCATGTAGCGGTTCAACCTCAAAATCAGGATGTAAATCGCGAATTAATCGCTTGAAACCTCTTTCCAACCATTCATTTCTAGGGCGTTCTTCTAATGCACCCGTCGGAAGTTCAATGTATAAATTCCGTCTTGAATACAGCGGTAATTCTTTGTTTCCATAGCGAATGGCGGGTGTTAACACCACATAGTTTTCTGCATCGCTATGGAAACAAAGAATTACCGCTGTATTCAAGACGGAATTTATACATTGA
>Ga0214923_10008221_pt1 | contig 11181 bp, 9 predicted proteins | sample LL1510_MetaG_FD_177993 | JGI IMG/M metagenome (GOLD analysis project Ga0214923, IMG submission 177993) | Freshwater microbial communities from Lake Lanier, Atlanta, Georgia, United States - LL-1510 | ecosystem: Environmental > Aquatic > Freshwater > Lake | place: USA: Georgia | collected 2015-10-15 | reverse complement strand
TGAGGACGCCAAGCGAGCGGCCAAAAATGCTCAGATTGAAATAGGGGAGAAGATGGATGAGGCCAATCGAGCTGTTGAAGGAGTAGCCGATGGCGCGCGGAAGATTAGTCAATTTGGACACTCGACCAAGGCTCGTGGCGAACAGGCTGTTGAAGCGGTTCAAACAGCGGTCACTGGTATCCTGGCTCGACCCAACCCGACTCCAAGGTAATTACCTCATCGCCTACAGGTCGTTTACATTTCCACCCTGTTGAGGAATTCCCAAGTGTCTCCATGCGCTTCCTCTCTCGAATATTTCACTTTAGTGCGATGTTCGGGTTAGGTTGCGCCAGTATCTAACGAACTTGATGTAGCTATCGAGAGATTCTGGAGAAGATTGCGCGCACCTGAGTCGATCTGCGCATAGTTAGTACGCAAGTTCTGCCGGCCGATTTACACGCGCCTGACCACGATTGGAAGCGGTAGCCTCGACGCGCGGTAGCGAATAGTTTTATCTTTGTTAAGCGAGCGACTCTCATAGAGCAGCTGCTGCCGCATCTAATCCCGCGAGGCGAGCTTGTGATATCTCCGAAGCGTGTCTTTTTTACACTAAGCCTTACTCTCGAAGATGAACGTGGGCTTCCAAGCGGTGTGAGTCCAAAAGCGTAAGTGTAAAGGGCATCATATTTTGGCGATGATACTTGCCCGATCGTTTCCAGAGCCCCCCAAGAGCCATACTGTGAATAGCCGCCGATATCATTAAAGTGCACAAAGAGAGACCCGCCCCGTGAGGCCCAACCGTTCAAGTAGTCAGCGTAGAGACTTCCCATGCGGAGGTCCCGATTAGCCGCGGTGAACAGACGACTTACCGAGTGGTCTCCTGATGCTGAACCGACCCCAACGAGATGTTGGCCCCCCTCATAGGCTATAAGCTTTATGCTAAAGCGGTCCGCTACCTCTTTGTTCTCAACAATCCATCCGAAGCTTTGTTCCATCGCCCCTCCCGGAGGGCTATCAGGAAGGAGTGTGCCGGTGGTCATCTCCTTGAAGAGATCAACTAGCCCTTTACTTCCTGACCACTGGGAGACCGTTGCATAATTGGTATCCTCTCCGATGTAACCTCCCATGTATGGCGCGATAGCAAGCGCTTGGATGCCGTGGTTTGCGCACGGAGCTTCATTCCATAACGGGCAGGAAAGCGATTGGTCCGCAGTCCACGAGTTTGCTGCTTGTGAAGCAATTATGCACACCACGCGACTCGGATTCTCCGAGAATACTCCACGCCATAGGTCGCACACCTCGGCGCTTCGACGGCCATAGAAATTTATTCGTTTCGTGAAAGACGATTCGTTGCTCGATGACCAGGCGGCTTCTCCCTGAGACTCAATCCAAGCTCCCTGAGAGAAAACTCCGTTCCACGCCTCGTTGGTGTACTCCACGAATACAGGTAGGGCGGGTGAAAGTGATTGTTTCACCAGAGCGGCAAACGATTGGATGTAGTTGTCATTTGCTTGGTGGGGCATGTTAAACCAGGGCGCTTTTCCGCTTGTATTAGCTAGTTCCACCATAATTTCTGCAGGTACCCCCTTTTCGGTTGAGAACCGCGCATCACTCGCTTTCGAACGATTGTTCCAGGACGAGACGGAGGAGTTATTCGTTCTCATCCAGTCCATGAAACGCAAAACCTCATATGGAGCTAACTGGGACAAGAAAGCATCGGAAAATACCTTCGAATCGACGACAGTTTCATCAGACTCAGCGATGAACTTAAAGTTCCTCAGATAATTACCGGTATGGTTGGGGTCGGTCGAAGTAATTCTCATGAGAATGCCTCCGCGTGCGGGATCAACGTGCACGACATCTCGACCAGGCCTAGAGCGAGCGTTGTCTTTTCGCGCCCCCAATCCGTATTCAATAGTCCCTTCACCATCGTGCAGCACTAGATAGACGCCATCTGGAAACTCAGCCGGGAGATCCCAAAATGTAGCAGCAAAGGTGTACACTGGGGGTGCGGAGAGAGAAGGTAGTGAACGTACCCAACCATGTTGATCAAGGTCGAGGCTTGCCGCTTCGCCCGTATCCCATGCGTTGTCGTTTGTGCATCCCCCTCCAGATGCTGGATCGCACTGAGTAAACCACGCTCGTGACGTAAGAAAATGATTTATGAAGGGAATTTGAGGTGAGTAGTCGTTGACCTCAGTCAAATTACTGCCCAGTCGCTGAGATATTGCTGATTGACCTACGGAATTACGCGTGTAGATCGGCGAAAAGAGGACCAGAAATACGATGGTAGCTGTGCACAGAATTCGTTGAGAACAGAGAGTTGCCATGAGTTCATAGTGGGGATGCGTAATCGCCTCACAACTCCCCAAGTATAAGGCCTTTGGCGCCCCCCTTGCACCCAGAACTTGCGTAATCGGTTGGGCCCCTCTTGCGCGCGGTCTCTGAGACAATCGCTATCGGGCGCGGACTCTGAAATAATTGCGGTTCCGCAAAAAGCCGCGCTATATCAATTACTTATAGCGCGCGGTCTCTGAGACAATCGCGCTGGATAAGCGGGCCGCGGCAGCGTTGACGTAGGGGGAGTTCAGCTCTAGCGTGGAGTAGATGGAGCATAAGAGAAAAAACTTGCTGGATTTGTTGGAGGACTTTCAAGCTCAAGGAGCTAAGCAGGAGAACCAGAGACAAGAGATAATCGAGATCGTCTCGAGAGTCGAGCGGTGCGCGTGGCGAGATTATTTTTCACCGGGTCACGTCACTGGCTCAGCGTGGATCATAAATGAGAGAAGAGATCGGACTCTTCTTGTGCATCACCGTAAACTCAATCGATGGCTTCAGCCCGGTGGACATGCAGATGGAGGTTTTGATCTCGCTTCAGTAGCGTTTCGAGAGGCGCGAGAGGAGACCGGATTGCATTCGGTATCTCTCTTGAGTCCTAAAATTTTTGACATCGATATTCATCTCATTCCCGCGCGCATAGACGAGCCGAAACATCTGCATTTTGACGTGAGGTTTATTTTTATAGCCGATGACTCAGAGCTGTTAGCCCGAAGCGAGGAGTCTCATGACATTCGTTGGGTGGCCCTGTCCCAGTTGACCACCCTGACTCAGGAAGAATCGGTGCTTCGTATGGCGCGGCTCACCTCACTTGCGCCGCTCGAGTGAGGCAATTTTCAAGTCACGTCAACTAACCCAAAAACGACAATAATCTATCGATTTCGGAGCGAGCTCCCTCCAGACTCTCAAGAGCTGGTGTCTCTAGAATAAACGGTATGGCAGCGAGCTTGGGATGATTAAACACCGCTTCGAGCGCTTTTGAGCCTATTAATCCGGAGCCGATATTCTCATGGCGATCTTTTTTGCTCCCCAATTCAGTCTTGCTATCGTTTAAGTGAATTGACCATACCTTATGCAAGGTTAATGATTTCTCAATATTTCGGATAATTCCATCCAGGTCCGTTACCAAATCGTATCCACTTGCCCACATGTGTTGAGTATCGAGGCCGAAGCCAACAAGCTCTTTGCGCTCGAGTTGAGAGTATATAAGTTCCAGTTCCTCAACTTTATCTCCAATAATACTTCCCGATCCGGCAGCAACCTCCATAATCAGGCGTGAGTTTTCCGGGGCTCTCTCCAGAACCCAGTTAAGTCCAGCTACGACGCGGTCATATCCCTCTGCCTCATCAGGCTGATCCTTCATGCTACCAACATGAAAAATAACGCCAGCTCCGCCAATCCGCGAGCTCAAGTCTAGGTAGTTCAACAGCGATGTCTTAGCGAGATGAAATTTTTGTGGATCAGGAGTCGCCATGTTGATCAGATAAATTGCGTGAAAGAATACCTTCTCAAGGCACGTTCCGGACTGAGCTCTTTTAAACGCATCCTCAACCCCTTCAACGAATGGTTGGATATTCCACCGTTGAGGTGGTGATGGGTGGATCTGAATCGTATTAATTCCGAGCTCTACAGCAGCCGCTACGGCATTGGGCAGACCTCCAGCACAGGAGACGTGAGCGCCAAAGTATCGTTTCATGGTGGTTTCCTCTTCAGTGATTGCGACCGGGTGAGATAGTACATAAAGTACTGATGGTAAGTCGAGAGACACTACTATGACCAAGACGGTATTTGTTTTCATTGGCGGTACGGCGTTGGGGGCGACGAGCCTGCTCATAGTCCAGCATGCCCAACTGCTTAGCATTAACTCGCCCATAGTCACTCCAGCGCCGGTTGTTTTGGAGTGTCAGGACCAGCTTTCCCACGAACGACAGCGGGCAGCGGAGCTCGAGAGGCGGCTCTCCCAATCCTCCGTCGCGCCGGTTGAGATTGCCAAGGCTACCCCAGCGCCGTCGCAGGTAGCACAGCAGACGGGGGAGGGCGAGAGTGCTTCTGCGCCTCAGGTGGAGGCTGATCGATGGCGAATCTCGGCGATTGAGAAGTTTGTTCCTCTCGATCAGGATCAGAAGCGACGACTTGAGGAGAAATATCGGATTGAGCGCCAAAACAAGGAGAACGGAGCTGATACTGAAAGTGAGTCTCTCGAGGCTATTCTGGGTGAGGATAACGCTAAGTATTATCGCGAGCAGGTGCAGGCAGCTTTTGATAGAGTTCAAAAGCAAGAGAGCGAAAAGGAAGTCGCATGGTTGTCACGCCAACTCAATCTTACAGTGCAGCAGGAGCGATCGGTGCAAGGTATTTTCGCCGAAGTCGAGCAGGCGATTAATACCGAGTTTAGTGAACCACAACACGGAATTGCTCGGAACCCCCAAGAGAGGGTGCGCCAGATGATAGGTGAAAATCGTCGACGCTCTCAGCTCCTACTTGAGCGACTACAGGGAGTTTTGAGCCCCGGTCAGTATGAAACCTACGCTCGAATTGAGGCCGATTCGCCGGACTCAGATGTTGAGGTCTTTCACGATCCTGGCCAACATCAATAGAGTTTTATTTTTTGGTCGTTTTGCAATACGTCATATAATCAGCGATGCTCTGTCGAATCACTCTGTGAGCGACCGCTTTATTGTATATCTGCGCTACTTCCACGGGAGGGGTCTTTCGAGAACCTGGGATCTCCTTGTAGGTCAAAAAATAGTGCCGTAATCGATCAATAAAGGCTCGCGGAAGATCGTTGATATCTTCGACGTTCCCGTAAACACCATCACCCTCCAGTACCGCGATTATCTTGTCATCAGCCTCTGATCGGTCAATTAGTTTGAGGCCCCCTACGGGTCGAGCACGCACTAATATATCGCCGTGAAGAATAGGCCGATCGGCTATGATGCAGATATCAAGAGGGTCTCCGTCACCCTTTATGCGCTTTCGTTTGAGAGCTTTGGCGCATAATGCACCAACGCCATCACCACAGTATGTTTGCGGAATAAACCCATACAGCGCGGGGCAATGATTGGAATACTTCTGAGGGCGATCAACTTTAAGGATGCCAGATTCCTTGTCGATCTCGAATTTAACTGTGTCGGTTGGCACTATCTCTACATAGCAGGTGACGATCCGAGGAGCGTCAGTGCCAATGGCAACTCCGTGCCAGGGATGGGCGCGATATATTGGGGTGTGACTCATAGGTAGAGTTTAAGGCAACGATACGAGCAGGACAACCTGAGACCTCTGGGAAGTTGGGGGCACCCTGCATTTTGCACGCCGGACATAGCGAGCTTCGTGAAAAATTGGAGTTAGAGTCGACCTACGATTGTTACTTCATTTTTATTGTGAGTAAGTTGGCGGGCATCAAACCAGGAGAGGGATCGCTTCAGGTACGATGATATCTCCTTAAGAGCCTTAATATCGGGGCCTCCCTTAAATTTGATAGTAACACAGAGATGCTTACACAACCGTTTGTCGATCCAGGTCTTTACGATCTGAAAAGTTCGATCCGGGGTGGTAATCACGTCGCATACGAGCCAGTCCACTGGTGACATCGGCACCCAGGTGAACGCGTTTCCTTGAATAAATGTCACTCGAGTGCTCGTGGAGATTGGCCCCTCGAGAGGGCTTCGATCTACCGCAATAACCGAGGCGCCGCGGGCCTCCAGCACATGCGTCCAACCACCCGGAGAGGCGCCCAGATCAACAGCTGAACACCCCGAGTGAATCGGCAACCCAAATACATCGATAGCCTCCACCAGCTTCTTGAAAGCTCGTGATGGAGGACGCTTATCATCCGGAATACTTACGTGCCCTGCCCAATGAGGTGAAATCATGGCCCCAAGAGCGGAGCGAATAGAGGGTGGTGCTACACTAATATAGCCCTCGTGTGGAGAGATCAGTGCAAGTTGAAAGAGAGTGCACGAGTTGGTCCCCGTGGGCACAAGAGCCCGGAGTAGGGAGCGCCTCTTCTGCTTTAGTACCGCCACGATTTCGCGCTCGATGAGCTGGGGGCGAGAATAGTTTCGCCCGCTCTCAGCCGAGGCGGGATCATAGACGTGGAGGCACCATGCGGGGACGGTTTCAGGTATGTGGTTTACGATCTGCTCGCATGTTAGGGTGGCCCATGCCTTGATCGAGGGGGCTTGAACTTTTTGGCAGTTAGGCAGTAGTTGGACAGAAAAAAAGAGTGGCCACGCAGCTAAAGCCTCGACAGATGGGGCAGAAATCTCTAACGTTTGCGGAGCAACCTGTTTACTCTTGATGTCATCGAGTCGCGCAGTTAGCTCTTGGAGGACAAGCTGTTCTTGTCCTCGTCGGGTGATTGAGACAGCTTTTATCGGTTGAGTTATGGCCATACGCCCCAGGTCCCATTCGAGTACCACGAAGCGCCGAGAAGGGCGAGGGGTAAGGCACTCGCGACCAGTTGACCGTCATCGCGAAGATTTGATTAAGTTTCACGGCATTCAGGAGTGTCGCGCTCTTTTCGAATACAGGCGGGATGATATTCGCCGGGTTTTTCTCTTGCCGGACCTAGAGGAGCATTTTGAGCATCAGCTCAATTGGTGCTCTAAGCGCGGACTACCGGTGAGATTTATTGAGTTCGCGGAACTGTCAACAGTCGCTGGCACAGAACATCACGAGGGTGTTTGTGTTGAAGCAAAGCCCCTTAAGACACTAACTCTTAAAAATCTGATACAACGTCTGAGTGACATGCAACGAGCCTGTGTGGTGGTGCTTGAGAACGTAGAGAATCCCCACAACCTCGGAGCGATTGTCCGAACGGCGTGCTTTTTTGGTGTCACCGCTGTTCTTGTTAAATCAACTCACATGAAATCCCTTTCGGGAGCTACGTGTCGAGTATCGGAGGGGGCCGCAGAGATTGTGCCGATCTGTATCGCATCTCAATTCGGGTCTTTTTTTGAAGCTCTTAAGAGTAGAGGCTTCTCAGTTGTGGCTACGACACCCCATCAGGCACGCTCGGTCTACCATGTGCGATGGCCGGACAAAGTCATCGTTGTTTTTGGAGCAGAGGGCGCGGGATTATCTGAGGAGACCCTTTCTGTCGCCGATCTGAGAGTCGCAGTGCCGCGGCTTGGTCCTATGGAGAGTCTCAATGTGGGAACGGCTGTGGCCGCTATTTTAACTGAGGCTCGGCGCGAGCTGGTATTGTCAGGCACCCTTCGAAAATTTCATTAATCTTTGTGTAGGTACCGTCTTACCACGCCAACCTCTTTATCTCTCTCGTGCTGCTCGGAGAATCCGGTGAGGCAGTCGACTAGGGCAGCATACGCGTGAAGCAGCTTCGAGCTCCCCGAGTGGCTCGTCGCAGATATTACGGGCAAGGATCTCGCCTCCCATCGGGCATGACAAAAGACCTCGGCTACCATGCCCGACGCTCACATAGAGCCCCTTGAGTGATTGATTCGGCACTTTAGCGATCAGGTCGGTGCCGGGTTGAAATTCTGCCGCCCGGCACTCCATGGTTCTAAAGTCGGGAAGTGCTCCGATGTACGGGAGTCGATCGAGAGTCGATGTGCGAAAGCACACCCGAGCCTCACGTATCTGACTTTGAGTAAAAGGGATATTCGGTAGCCAATGAGAGCTGACGCGAAGAATGTCAGCCGAGTCTTCATCTTTAGCTTTCTCTTCATTATCGTGATGCCGATAGTGCGCGCCCATGAGATGAATGCCTTTGCGGGCGGGAACGAGATAACCGCCAAAACACAGCACCATCCGCAGCTGTGACGAGATTGGAGATTCCTCAACCGCGATAGTTTGTCCTCGGATTGGCTCCAACGGGAGCCATGAAGATACCTCTAGTTGAGAAGATTCAAATGCTGAGCAAAGTATTACAATCGAGGCCTCGCAGTATGAACCATCCGAGAGGCGCACTCGCCAGTGAGACGACGATGGGATAACTTCGATGGCGCGCGAGGTGATTCGTGTTGTGATACTGTCACTCTGGAGTGCTATCAGTGAATAGATGAGATCCGCCGGATTCACGAAGCCCGCGTCCGGGATGAGGAAGGCGTTTGAGTTGATGGGTATTCCGGCAAGCTCAGTAGCAGACGATGAGGAAACTCGTTGAATGTCCGTCGGCCCGATACATGCTGACGCGTCGTTAAGGAGTTGCTCTAAACGCGAAGTGGCAGGCAGGTGTAAGGCTCCACACCGATCAAAGAGGTGCTTGTCCGAAATGGAGTGTCCTAGCACGCCTTGAAGGAGATTTAACGTATATTCGAAACCTGTGGAGTACACTGTTTGAAGGGGTGAGGGACGAGAGGTTATGTAGGGAGTAATAATGCCATGACGATTTCCCGATGCCTTCGTGCACAATCCAGACCCCGACTCAATGATCGTCACCTGTGCTCCTCGAGATGCGAGAGCATAAGCGGCGCAACCGCCCGCCAAACCCCCTCCAATAATGAGCACATCACTTCCTGTCAGCCGCATAATGAGACAATATCTCGGCGAGTGTTTTCATGGAAGGATTGCGAGTCGCTCGCGTCGTGCTGCATCATGATCGGTGTAATCGAGGATTGCCCTGACAGTGAGGTATGAGTACCCTTTAGGGGAGGAGCTATATTGTGTCAGAAACGCTCATCGCGATTATTTTGGGGATTGTTGAGGGAGTTACTGAGTACCTTCCTATTTCAAGTACTGGGCACCTGATCCTCTTTGGAGAAGCGCTCCAATTTACGGGCGAGAAAGCTAAATCTTTTGATGTGGTAATTCAGCTAGGCGCCATCCTTAGTGTCCTGATCCTCTTTCGAGAGCGATTCATGGGCCTTCTCTCTAATATTAGTCAGTGTGTAGCGCGACCGGCACTGGTGTTGGAACCTGGTATATTCGGTATCGCAGGGCTTGTGAAGCTCGCTTTGACCACCATGCCGGCTGTAGTTTTGGGATTTATCTTTCGACGTGCGATCAAAGAGCACCTCTTTGCTCCGCTACCAGTGGCGATTGCTTTTGCCGCGGGAGCTTTTTTAATATTGTTTGTCGAAGATACAAAGAGTGACCTTCATAAGAGAGATCTCGAGGAACTAACCTGGCAGCAGAGTATCTGTATCGGCTTCGTGCAGTGTTTAGCCTTATGGCCGGGCATGTCACGCTCTGCATCGGCGATTATAGGCGGCATGTGGGTTGGACTCTCTCGCCGATCAGCCGCGGAATTCTCTTTCCTCGTGGCCGTTCCGATTCTAACGCTCGCCGCTTTGCACGATATGGTGGAGGTCGTGCGCGTGTTCTCATATCAGGATCTAAAGCTTGTCGCGATCGGGTTTGTCGTGTCGTTCCTCTGCGCGCTCGTTACGGTACGAGCGTTCATCGGACTGGTAAGCCGGTGGAGCTTGCGACCCTTTGCGTACTATCGCCTCGCAGTTGCCGCGGTTGTTCTTTTTCTATTGTATTCGAAGAGCGCTCCAGGTCATTGAGCGAATAAAGTGTGAAGAGAGAACGTTCCGAATAAAAAACCAACTATAAAACAGCTTGAAAACAAGAAACCATCAAAAAGTGCCCTCCCAACAACTCTCCCAAGAGTCCTTGAGAGGGCACTTTTTGTATCTAAAACCGCACTACCAAGAGGTCGTGCAAACCCTGCAAAAAACCTTTCCACACCTTTACATTGCGGAACGTCTCACTTCGTAAGATGCCCGGAAGACAGCTTGCGAAGCGGAGAAATTTCTTCTCTCCCTTCCATCAACATTATATCGGCACTCGACAATACGTTTCAAACGCTTTTTTATAAATAAACAGCAAGCTCCCTCTAAGCCGATAAAAGTATGTATTACAGGTAGTTAGAAGTATAGAGATCTAGTTATTTCCACCATCGGCATCACGGTAGAGCGATCGTAATCGACCGGGGTAGTACCTAGGATCCCCCGTCGTGGGCCTCTCTTTTGAGGTGACTCTCTTCAAAACGTGCGGGGTTAGGGCTCTCGTGGTTGCGCTAGTTCCGGTGATGGGAGCTTGGGAGCCCCAGCCTGAATCCGCGCTATGACGGCGTTGACGCTGCTGATGAGTGACTCGATTTCACTCTGGCAGCCTCTCTTGGCTGCATCCTCAAGTCTGCCTGCCAGATCAGCGAGATCCGGGAATCCGTACATGCCTGAGCTTCCTTTAAGTTTATGAGCATTTGCAGCGCACCCTTGGTTGTTCACGCATCGCACACTCTCTCTAATTTCATGTAACCGCCCGTTCAAGCCAGCAATAAATTCCAACAGTAGGGGCAGCATCTCCGGGTCGTTTCCCTCAAGGGAGCTATGCAGGGGCGCAGGGTTCTCCCTCGATCCAGTGTGGTCTGCACTCTTTGACCACTCACTAGCGTTAAGATACTTCGATAGCATCTGATAGAACGACTCCCGACTAAATGGTTTGCTTAAGTGCATTGAGCAACCTGCATCGATAGCTTTCTCTACATCAGAAGTCATGGCTCCCGCTGAAAGCGCTACGATCGGTGTTCTGACTCCAGCGTAACGTATCGTTCGCGTGGCACTTAATCCATCGATTATCGGCATCTGAACATCCATTAGAATTAGATCAAATCGGGAGGTGAGCGCCGCATCGATCGCTTGCTTTCCATTCTCCGCCATGACCACCTTAACGCCGGCTTTGGTTAGAAGTAACTCAACCAGCCGTCGATTATCGAGCGCGTCATCAGCAAAAAGCACCCTACCGGTGAGAGTGGGTGATGGAATCGACCCGTCACGACTTTCTCGTCCGGCAGGCAATACGCGTGGGGTGGAAGCTGTGTGATGGCAGGACGGTGGGGCCACGATGAAAAAACTAAATGTTGATCCGCGCCCTGGTTCCGATCGTACCTCCATG
>Ga0214923_10008220_pt1 | contig 11181 bp, 4 predicted proteins | sample LL1510_MetaG_FD_177993 | JGI IMG/M metagenome (GOLD analysis project Ga0214923, IMG submission 177993) | Freshwater microbial communities from Lake Lanier, Atlanta, Georgia, United States - LL-1510 | ecosystem: Environmental > Aquatic > Freshwater > Lake | place: USA: Georgia | collected 2015-10-15 | reverse complement strand
TTACAAACTTTTTTAGAACCTTTTTTAGATTTTCTTTTTTTACCTCCATCTAATTCAACAGTAGATTTAGAAACTTTTTTAGAACCTTTTTTAGATTTTCTTTTTTTACCTCCTTCTAATTCAACTGTAGATTTAGAAACTTTTTTAGAACCTTTTTTAGATTTTTTTCTTTTACCTCCTTCTAATTCAGTCATTTTTTTAGATGGTCTCTTTGTAGAAGTTCTCTTTGAACCATGTTTCATACCTCCATCTAATTCAACAGTAGATTTAGAAACTTTTTTGGAATTTTTTTTTGATTTTTTTCTTTTACCTCCTTCTAATTCAGTCATTTTTTTAGAAGATCTTTTAGAAGAAACTCTTTTAGAAACTTTTTTACCTCCATCTAATTCAGATTTTTTAACTCTTCTTTTTCTTTTACCTCCATCAATTTCAAATAAATGTTTTTCTTCTTTATCCATTAATATATATAGAATGATAAGATAAAAAAAATAAAATAAAACTAAATTAATTTAAAATAAAAATAATATATTATATAATATAAAAGAACTAGAACACGAAATATAATGAAAAAAAATGAAATATTTATAGAAGAATCAAAAAAATTTAAAAATATAATAGGTGAAACAAAAAATAATATTAATAATGAATTAATATCAAATCAATTAAATAAAATAAATTTAATATATTCAAATAATAATTTATCACCAAAAGTGTCTTCAACATCCATATCAAATAATAATAATAATAATAATAATAATAATAATAATGAATATGATTATCAATATATGAGTAATAAAAATATAATGAATATAAAAGAAGATTATAGACATCAAAAAAATAATTATATAGATATAAATTATACAGGATTAAAAAAAGGATATAAAAAAGAAGAAAATAAAAGAGAGAAAACGAGAATAACGAGAATAAATATAGATAGTAGATATAGAAATATAGAACCAAAAAATATATTAGATAATACAATATATACATTACCAAAAAATCCATTATATTTCATGAAAGATTCAAATATAATAACAATATATCATCCAAAACATATATTTAATATAGGTGATAAAATAATAATACAAAATATAAAACCAAATAAGATATATTTAAAACCAAATTGTTTAGAATTTATTCAAAATTCAAAATTTATAAAAATAAAACATAAATCTCATGGATTAAATAATATAGATATATCATATTTTATCAAAATAGAAAATATTATAGGTACAACTGATAAATCTCATATAGGAACAATACCAATAAATATAATAAATAAAACTCATAAAATATTATTAAAAAGAAATGATAATGATGTTATAAATGATGATATTTATTATATAGATATTGGTATAAATATATTAATTAATTTAATATATGATACTAATAAACCATTTAGTATAGAATTATTAAATATAAATGGTATACATATAAATAAATTAAATGCAAATTATCCACTTAATTCTAATCAATTACAAGGTTATCATATCATAACTAAAATATATCCAAATAGTTATCAAATAAATCTAAGTGATATTGCAACTAATACAACATATAATAATAATAATATTTTTTTTAATAATAATACTAATTTTATTAATAATGAATTACCATTCAATTTTGAACAAGATAATTTCTCTGGTGGTGATGGTATTAGTGTTGCTAAAATTATTGATGTTATTGATGGATATCCTTATCCAAATTATTATAAAATAGCTTTAAAAAAAACTTATTACAATATTAAAAAAATAAAATTAATATCAAGTGAATTTCCAAATACTGAAAAAGTTATAAAAAGTCAACCTCTTAATGTTAAAAATAATTCTCTTTATTGGCAAATTTTACAAGATGGTGATACTATTTATTCTATTAATATTGATGATGGATCTTATACTATGGATACATTAATAGGAGAATTAACATCAAAAATACAACAAATAGAAAGAAAGAATTTAGTATCAAATTTATCATTAACATATGATACAACAACTGTTAATACATATATTAATCCATATCATTCTGTTAAAATATCAATAAATGAAGCATCAAGTTTGTTTACTATAACTATGTATAATGAAACTATTTTAGAAAGACCATTTATTAAATCACAAAGAGTTTATCAAGATACTTTTGTTAGATTAACTATATTACATCCTAAACATTATTTATCATATGGTGATCAAATTGTTATTGCAAATGCTTCTTCAACTGAAGGTATTCCTGCTAGTATTATTAATGGTACTTATTTAATTGAAAGTATTATTAGTCCTGATAGTTATGAAATTAGATTACCAAAATATAATGTTTTAACCAATTTAGATCAAACATTTGGTGGTACTGCTGTCTCTATTAAATTACCTATTGATTTTAGATTATTATTTGATAAACAAGATACTATGGGTAAAATATTAGGTTTTAAAAATGTTGGTGCTAGTACTTCTATTACTTCTTATAATAAAACTATAACTAATCAAATGAAATATGAAAATGATATCAAATATAATAGTATTGGACAAATAAATTATGAAAGAAATATTATTAATTTAGGTGGTGAAAGTTATATTTTAATGTGTTGTCCTTTATTTACTAACTCTATTGGTACAGATAATGCTGAAAATGTATTCGCTAAAATTCAATTATCTGGACCTCCTGATACTATCTTATATAATCAACATATACAAATTATTGAAGAACCTATTGAAATTATTCCTTCTTTATCTGATATTGAATTTAAATTTACTACTTCTTCTGGTGAATTATTCTATTTTAATAATATCGAACATTCTTTCACATTAGAATTACATGAAGATCTATCTTGATTTTATTATTATTAAATATAATTATATATGATCTATATTATTATATTTAACTATAATTGATTTATTTATACATATTAAATAAATAAGATTGAATACAAAAATTTCAGTAATTATTATATATTTAAGTATATTAGACTTATATAATAATAAATGGCTCATATCGCTACGCTCAAACTTATTCGCCTATTTATATATATTTTATTAAAAGATCAATAACTTTATTAGCATTATATAAGTCTATTATATTTATATATTTAACTTATATAATGATATTTATATTAAAATATATAATAATGAATGGCTCATATCGCTACGCTCAAACTTATTCGCCTATTTATATATATTTTATTAAAAGATCAATTATTTTATTAGCATTATATAAATTAACAATACATCTATGAATATTATCACACATTAAATTAATAGTATCATAATAATTTCTCAAATATGTAGATATAATAGAATGAATATTAGATTTATTTTTTTCAATAATATCTGTTTTATCAATAACAATTATACTCTTTATTATATTAGTATATATTAAATCTAAATAATTAGATATTTCTAAATTAGATAATTCATCAGTTTTATTATATTTAATATTGAAATGTGTTCTTATCATTGTAAATATCATATCTTTATCTTTATCTTTATTAGTAATTTGATTTAATATAGATATAATATCTTGATCTTTTAAATAATCTTTTAAAAATGTTTTTAAATATATTTCTTGAATAACATATATAGTATATATATAACATGTTATAACTAATCTATAATTATAATTATTTTCTTTATTAGTAATATCAATATAATCTATAAAAAATTTATTATTTAATAATTTTATAATATTATCATTGATTAAAAATTTAATATCATTTTTATAATTTATCAATTTATCTTTTAAATCAACATTTATAATATTAATATTTTTTATATTTTTATAATAACGTGTTAGATATTTATTAGATAATATTTTACTATAATCATCTATATTAATATTTTTTATAATATCATTATTATTAATAACATCTAATATAATATAATAAGAACTATATAAAACTCTATGATAATTTTTTGGAATAATTATATTTAAATCATTAATAGTTTCATTTTTTAATCTATTAATAAATGTAATTTTAGATGTATCATATATATTAGTTAAATTTTTTATAATATTATTAATATTATTAAATAATATATTAATAGATGCATTACCATTATTATTTTCATCAAATAATAACATATTTAATATATTTTTATCTTTATCACCGAAGGTGCCTGTGGCATAATTATTTAATTTATTTAATATAATTTTAAGATTAGAATAATCAAAATTATTAAATATATAATATAATATTTTATTTTTATTATTATCAATATTTAGATAATTATGTTTATGATCTAATAATAATTTAGTAATTTGAGTACTAATAGTAATATAAGAAGGAGAATCTAATGTATTAGTATAATTACCATTATTTAAATATGATATTTGATAATATACATTTTTATCTAAATTGTGATATAATAATGGATTATTATTAACCTGTTTAATACCTAATAAATCTTTATTTTTTAATAATTTATTATTTTGTTCAATTTGTAATGTATTTATTTTATTAATTTCATCAGATATATCAATATTAACTAATTCTTTATTAGATTGATATATCATATTTTTAATATATTCTAATGATTTTTCTCTTAATTTTTTTTTAATATATGAAATTAATATATCATCTAATTTTTTAATTAAAATTTTATATAATAAAGTCTTTTTATTAGTATAATTCTCATTTATATCAAATATATCAGTAAATTTTTCAATATCAGAAGATAATAATTGTTCAATAATATATATTTTATTATATGATAAAATATCATAACTTTTATCAATTATATTTGGTATTGTTGCTAAATTTTCAGAATTAATAGTTTTACTAATATAGTCAAATAATATATTATCATATAAATTTTCATTATCTGTTAATTTCTTATTTAATATATAATCACTATTAATATATAATTTAGGTAATAAATAATAATTATTTAATAAATTATCAACAATATTATTATTATAATATTTATCTAAAATACTTATTGAATTATATAAATTATTAGATATATAATAATTAGTCATCATACTTTTTAATATTTCAATATGTTCTTTATTAAAAGATAAATATTCATCTAATTTATTTATAGTTTTTTCAATAGAAAAATTAATTATATTTAAAATAAATAAAAATAATTGTAATCCAGTATTTTTATTAAAATTATTACAGATATTATATAAATATTCTTTTAGATTACTTAAACTATTCCAATTTTTTAATTTTTTGATTATTGTATTTAAATTATATATTTTCTTAATATAATTATTTATATTTTTAATAAAATAACTATTTTCATTATAATTTTCTTCTTTTACAATATCTTTATCTATTGATTCTATAAAGTTATTTATATTTATAAATGTTTTATGATATGAATACATTATACCATCATTATCAACATATTTTATATTATCATTTTTATTTAATGTATAAGTATGATTATATTTATCATCAACATAAAAAGTTTTCTTTTTTGATTCAGATAATTTTTTTTTCAATATATCATATAATTTATATAATATAGATATAATTTCTTTTTTATTTTCATCAATAATAATATCACCTCCATATTGTTTCTTTTTTATTATTTTTTTATCATTTTTTTTCTTTTTCTTCTCATATGATTCTTTAATTAGATCATCAAATTTTGATATTTCTTTATCTTTATAAAAATAATAATTTAAAATATTAATAAAATAATGATAATTTACATTTTTTATATTTTCATTTAAATTAAATAAATTAATTATATTAATTTTATTATCATAATTAATTTTATTATCATCATCTAATAATTCTTCATCATATTTATTTATAATATCTATATTATTATTTTTATTATTATTTTTATTTGGATATTGATTATTATTATTTTTATTATTATTTTTATTTTGATATTGATTATTATTATTTTGATATTGATTTTGTTTATTTTTTGCTCCACCTGATATATCATTAATATTATCTATTTTAACTTTAGTATCTAAATATATAATAAAGAAATTATGTATTTTTTTAGATATATTTTTAAGATCATTTACTATTTCTTTTAATATAAAATTATTATTATTATTATTATCATTATTATCATTAAATAATATACTATCATTATTATCTTTTATATCATTTGGTAATAACATATCATAAACATCATAATTTTTATTTTCAATATATTCTTTAATAGTTTTATATTTAGTTTTTTTAAAAAATCTTTCATAATCTTTTATAGTTTTAGTTTGATCATTGGAAAGTATTAAATTAATATTAACATCATCATCTTGTATAATATCTAATAAGTCAATAAATTTATAATATATATTATATGCATATATACTAGTAATAATACTTATTGTTATTTCATCAATATCATTTAAATTATTAATATTATTTAAATAATGAATAAGATTATTATATATATTATTATCAAAATATTTATCAGGATATTTATTATCAATATTAAATTTATAATTTGTAATTTCAATATCTTCATATATAGCTTGTTCATCAATATTAAATAAATAATATAAACTATTAATCTTAGTTTTCTTAAAATCATAATTTATATTTAAATTATAATTAAATAATCTAAATAATTTCTGTTTTATTTTAGTAACAATATGAAAATTAGGAATAAAATCGTTATATTTATTAATATTATCTGATAATATATAGGTATTATATATTGATTTAAAATATGGTATATAGTTTATATCTGTAATTTTATCTAAAATTTCTAATGATTTTATAAAATGTGATACTTTTATTAAATTTGGATTTATATTTATTTGAAATTCACTAAATGATTCTATTATAAATGATAATGTATTTAAATATAAATCATAATATTTATTATTAGTATCATCTTTTATTATTTTTAATATTTTAATTAAATCATTATACATAAGATAATATTCTTTAATATTTTTATTACCAAGTAAATAATTATATGGATTTTTAAATAATTCAGTATCGTAATTTGTTAATAATGGTTTAATATTATCTCTATTATAAAAATCAGTAAATGATAAATTAAATTGTTCAAATACATTATTAAAATTAGTTTCATTTAAAATATTATTATTAAATTGTGGTATATTATCAAATAATTGTTTTATTAAAAAATATGATTTTACTTTTGTATATGTTGATAATTCTTTAATATCATCCTCTAATTTTTTTTTATTATTTATAGCATCTGTTTTTGTTTTTATTGCTTTTGTATTTAAGTTTTTTAAATTTTGATTATTTGGATTAGATTTTAATTTAATATTATTTTTGTTAATATATTCATCTTGTTTTGTTATAATTTTATTTAGTTCATCAATATTACTATTTTTAATATTATTTTTAATATTATTAATTTTATTATTAATAGAATCAATATTATTATCTATACTTATTGTATTTGATACTATTTTATTGGATGCATCAACATTAAATATATTTTTTGTTCTTTTATTATCATAAATATCATTATTTAATAAATAATAATAAAAATATGTAAAATAATATATATATGAGATAAATTCATTTTTATTAATATTATATGAACTTTCAATATAAAATGTATTATTTTCATATTTATTAGTTATTTGACCTGATTCATTAATATATATATTATTATTAAAATATATTTCATTTATTAATTTTTGTTTATTATCATTTAACACTTCTAATGTTGATCCAGATATATTATTTAATAAACCTTGTGTTTTTAATGTAAAATGTTTATTATCTTTTTCAATATTTATTTTAATATCACCATTTTTTTCTTTATCTATACTTTTAATTCTAGATCCATTCTCATATTCACTAAATAATTTTATTGTACTATAATCATTATTATTATTATTATATGATAAATATTTATTTGTTCCTAATATTGTATCATTATTTGATTTTCTATTTCTGTCATCATCATTTATATTATAAATATTATTATCATTTTTTGATGAATATGTTAATGGATATTTTAAATCTTTTATTTTATCTTTTACTTCAAATCCAATATATTTATTTGAATTATTATAATTTGATATTATATCATATATTTGTTGAATTACTGTATTAAAATCATCTTTACTATTATCAAATATATTTTTAGATATATTCACATTATAATTGTTATCTTCTAATTTATCTAAAAATATATCAATATCATTTGTATTAATTTTATTATTAAACTCTTCTAATAATTTAATATTATTATATATATATGGTATATTATCATTATTATCTAAATCTTTAATAGTTTTATTATCATCATCAATATATGTTTTATTATATCTCCATGTTTGTATCATATTTATTAAATTATAATAATCTTTTAGATTATCATCATCTTTTAAATTAGTTATTTTATTATAATCAATATCATTTTCATTAATATTTTTCTTAAATTCTTTATTAATAATAATATTTTTGTTTAGTTCATTAATTGTATGATGATAATAAATCATATTCAAAATACGTAAAATTTTTTGTGTAAATATTATAATATTATAAACATTTAATATATATGATTTATAAGTAATATTATTTTGTTGTTTATAATTTATGATTAAATTATTTATATCATTATTTATCTGTTGTTTACTATCATTAGATAATTTACTTATATCTTTTAAATAATTTTTATAATATTTATTATCAATATATAACATATTACTAATTTTCTTTTTATTATTTTCTTCACTAATATTTTCATTTGATAAATTTAAATTTTTTGTTGATAAATTAAAAAATTCTTGATATATTGATGATATTTTATCTATATAATCCATTAATATTTTTGTTTTATTTATACCATTATTATCAGTTATATCTTTAATAATTTGATCATTCATTTCATTTAATAATATAGTATCATTATATTGATTTATTTTTATAAAATTCTCATCTATATTAAATTCATTATTTTTAAATTGTTCAATATATGATAATTCAGTATCTTTTTTATTAAAAAATTTATCTATAATATCATCTATATATTTTTTTAATAAGTCTTTAAATTGTTTTTCATCTAAATTATTGATTATATCTTTAGATTTTTCTTCTTGTTCATAATTTTCTATTTTTATATCTATTAAGAATTTTTCTTTTAATAATTTAATATTTTTATTAGATATAATATTATCTTCAGATCTTAATAAATTTACAAATAATGGTGATAAATTTTTATTATTATTTATATTAATATCTATTTTTTTATCTAATTTATCTAATTTATTTAATATATATTTTAATATTTTATCATATTTTTTTTCACAAATTATATGTAAAGGTGTATTATCATCTTTATTATTTGATATATATAAATTTATTTTTTTATTTTCTAATGATTTAAATAATAATAATTTATGATCTTTATCGATTTTATTATCATTAATAGATAATATAAGATGATATATATTATTATTATTAGAATCAGTAATATCTAAATTAATATTATCATTTTTATAAATAATATAATTCATGATTTTTTCATATGATCCTGAATTTAATGTTTCTAGAAATTCTTTTTTTTCTTGTTCTGTTATATTACTTTTATATATAGTTTTATTACTTTTATCATATGATGTATATAATGATTTATATGAATCTTTTGGTTTAGACATTTATATAATATAATATAATATATAAAGTTTAGTTATTAATTTTTATTAACTTAATTAAATTATCAATTTAATATTATTTTTATATATTATTTTGTTTATCCTCATTATAGTTATATGTCTAAAAATTTAATTGAAAGTTCCAATATTGCGGCTTTCATCGATAATATTAGTTATATTAATGATTTTATTGTTGAATTTAATAATAATGCTTCTCTTTCACAAATTATTAATAATGCTGATGTCTTTCTTAATAAACTAAATTTAAAAGAAACTACTATTGGTGAAATTAATATTAATGAAAATGCTATTATTAGTAATGGTGATCAAATGATTATTCGTGCTGGTTTAATTACTATTCAAGGTAATCTCGAAGTAACTTCTAATACTATTACTAATAATAATATTGTCATTTTTAATGTATCTTTCTTAACTATTAAAGAACCTACTATTTTTTTTGATAGTGATTCTAATGATAATCCTTTACGTAATATTGGTATTATTTTTAAATGGTTTGATACTATTGATATTAATAAAACTAATCCTCTTTATGGTTTCTTTGGTTTTGATCCTGTTTCACAACGTTTTCGTTTTGTTTCTAAAATTTTTGATACTGCTAATTATAAAAATAATTATGTTACTAATAAAAATGATATAATGGCTCCACTTGAAGTATCTGGTATTTTTATTAAATCTGTTCTCGATATCTCTAATAATATTAAATTCTTTGTTAATACTAATATTAATGATAGATTATTAATACTTGATGATATTATTGTTACTACTAAACCTACTCAATTATATAATAATACTATTGATATCTCTAATAATGTTCTAATTAATACTAATACTTTTATTAATAATATTTTAACTACTTATTCTCAAGTTAATCTTAATAATAATAAATTTCAAGTTAATGATGATGTTATTAAATTAAATTTATATACTAATATTAATGATAAATTATTGATTTATGATATTATTAATTCTTCTATTCCCACTTATTTAAATAATAATAAATTAATTATTGAAGACAATTTAGTAAAATCTAATACTAATACTAATCTATATGATAAATTATTAATTACTGATACTATTATTTCTTCTGTTCCCACTTATTTAAATAATAATAAATTAATTATTGATGATTATGTCATTAAATCTAATATTAATACTAATCTAAATGATAAATTATTTATTTATGATAATATCTCATCTAATATACCCGCTTATTTAAATAATAATAAATTAATAATTGAAGATAATGTCATTAAATCTAATACTAATACTAATCTATATGATAAATTATTAATTACTAATACTATTAATTCTTCTGTACCAACTTATTTAAATAATAATAATTTAATAATTGAAGATAATGTTATTATATCTAATACTAATACTAATCTGTATGATAAATTATCAATTACTAATACTATTAATTCTTCTGTACCCACTTATTTAAATAATAATAAATTAATAATTGAAGATAATTTAATAAAATCTAATACTAATACTAATCTTTATGATAAATTATTTATTACTGATACTATTAATTCTTCTGTACCAACTTATTTAAATAATAATAAATTACAAATTAATAATAATAATATTTAGACTTCTATA
>Ga0214923_10008219_pt1 | contig 11181 bp, 10 predicted proteins | sample LL1510_MetaG_FD_177993 | JGI IMG/M metagenome (GOLD analysis project Ga0214923, IMG submission 177993) | Freshwater microbial communities from Lake Lanier, Atlanta, Georgia, United States - LL-1510 | ecosystem: Environmental > Aquatic > Freshwater > Lake | place: USA: Georgia | collected... | reverse complement strand
GCCTTGTTCAATAACAAGGCTTACAGCGTCTCTCTTGAACTCCTTTGAAAATTCTCTTCTCACGTTTTTCCTCCCAGGTTAAGATTGCGATCTTAACTGGGTGTGTGCATCTATTAAACCACGTCAGTTGTTAGTGTATTAGCAATGGAATTGGTAATTGTAAATTTTGGCTTAAACATTAAAATGACTCCTTGTTACCTCTATCATATAATATGTCATAAGAATGTCGCAAGATGTGTCGCAAGTATGTCACAAGATTTGTCGTGAGAATGTCGTATGATGCTATGGTTTTATGAATTATGCAGCGGAATTGGGTTCAATTTCTAAAGCAACACTCGATAAAGTGGGGCCTAATTGGGGGCTTTTTTAAAAGTCACATTCAAATAACTATTTATTATCAATCAATTAAATAACCAATGTTATGGACGCCTCCACCAAGTTATTGATTTTTAAATATTTTTTGATAAATTTGTTCCCTCTGATTATTGATACTTTGATATTGACACTTGTGTATAACTATTCGTTTATATTGAATAATCATAGAATTACTGTATATCTAATGTTGTTTTTCACACTGGTTTATTGTCTTAAAAATGCCCCCCAATTTAAAGGTAATGCCTCAACGATACTCCCAAAAATTGGATGAATGTTAAACATTCATCTTAACTACTGTAGCCATACTTCAAATAGAAAAATCCTTTGTTGATACAGAGTATTCAAGCGACATTTCTTAATATCTGTTTGTGCTTGTTGCTTAATTCAAATGTTAAATATATCCCCCTTGCCAATATAAAACAGGTATAAGCTAACCAAAGCCCTTGGTTGAGTAGTGGCTGGGAGAGGTACCAAATAGGAAAGAAGACAATGAGACTGGAAAATAAGATAGAGTTACGTAACGGTTTGGACCAAGCTGCGCCAATGAATACCCCATCTAAGAGAAATCCTGGTACAGAGATAAGGGGTAATAGTATCACCCAGGGTAAGCTATGAAACGCGATGACTTTTACTGCTGCTAACGAAGTCATCAGGGAAATAAGAACAGAACCAAAAAGAAAATAACCAGCCATAAACATTAGGCCAAGAATCAAAGACCCTTTTGTACAGGCTTTCACTTGATGGTAAAAATCTTGTTTATCCCGTTTCCCGACAGCTCGACCAACCAGTGTCTCTGCGGCTATAGCAAACCCATCCAAAGCAAAGCTGGTTAGTAATTGTAGGTTCATCAAAATCATATTAGCCGCAACAATCTCAACACCTAAATAAGCACTTTGTCGGGTAAAAAAAGAAGTGGTTAAGACCAAGCACAAGGTTCTGATAAAAATATCCGTATTCAACGAAAATAATTGTATGGTACGTTGCCGTGAAAATAAACGTCGGTATTTTAGCGGGAGTGATGGTTTCAAGTAGTATTTATATATTAACCAGCATCCTAAGCAGGCTCCAATGATTTGGGTCATGAGATTAGCTAAAGCAATACAATAAGCCCCCAAGTTGTAATGCCAAACCAAAATATAATCTAATAACATCGCCATTACATTGGTTATCAATAACAAGATCAACGGCGTTTTGGTGTTATGGCGGCCAAAGAAAAAGCCGTAGTTTACATAATTGATTAGTGTAGGAAGTGCTGAAAAAATGCGAATGTCAAAATAGCGACCTAACAACTGCTCAACTCGCAGGTCGGTATGAATAAAGAGTAAAATCCCTTGTTTCAATACGGGGCTACTGATAATTAACAGCAACGCAATCACGATGGCAACAAAGCTGCTTTGATAATAGATTTGATTGCTATTGGACTCTTGCGCAGCTAAAGCCGTGGTTGACATCCGCAGAAAGCCAAAACACCAAAATAGAATATCAAAAACCATTGTTCCTAAGGCCACAGCCGCAATATCATCCGGCCAAGGTAGATGACCTACAACAGCTGTATCAACCATACCCAGTAACGGAATGGAAATATTTGACAACATAATTGGCCAAGCTAAGGACCAGACTTCTGAAGATAGAATGAGTTTCATCCGCTGATCTTATCGGTAATCATTCTGTTGTCAAAATTTTATAGCTACAACGACTGACGTGGTTACCTCTTAGCGTATCGCAAACCGTACATGCAAAGCGAACTTTTTTATTGGGGTCGATAAAAACCAAGCAGCAGTGCTGAGGTGGATTATGTGATCAATGTAAATGAGAGCATTATCCCAATTGAAATTAAAGCAGGAAAAACGGGGAGTTTATGCTCCCTTCAACTTTTTTTAGCAGAATAATAGGGTAGCTCTTCCTGTTATTTGCTCGCTGAAGAGACAGGTATTGTTAATACAGGCATACTATTATTATTAGCAGCGGTTGATGATGTAAGGGTTAATAATCTTATTATTGCGTCAAATGTATCTTTTGATGCCTGATCTGACGCTTTTATATAAAACCAATGATTATGTACGTAAACTTTAACTAAATAATTGCATTTAGGGACTTCCTTACTGGAATATACTGTTAAAATATTTTTCATTTTGTTAGTCCAATCAAAGCGCGAACCATCAGGATTTACAAGCTCCCGAGTCATATGCGCGTTGATATCACTAGAAGGAATTTGCACACCTCGACCCAACAAGTAAATAACAGCGTACACTGATCGGAGCCGTACGAAGACAACATTGCGAAATTTAGGCCTGGTATCGTCTAAAATCAACATCCCATTTTTCTCCTTAAGCCTTTCTAGCAACGTGTGCTCCATAAATAAGATATACTGGCTATGAGCTGGAATACCTAATAATTTTTGCAATTTCAGGGCTTCAGGAGTGTTTCCTTTATGATTTTTAAAATGAACAATGATGCCTAGGTGCTTTTCATAAATGACCGCTCTTGGAGCTTGGAAAAACCCTTTTCTATACATTTCATTAAATAACTCCATAATATGGTTAAATTTTATATACTCTGGTGTTGGCTTATTTAGACCATTATGGTTCAGTAAATCCCCATCCACATCACCAATCTGTTCGAAAAGTAATGAAAATAGCATCGTATGATCATACCCACCCGCATGGGCTAATAAAAGAAAACTTTCCATTGTAACAGGGGTCATTAGTGATTTTGCAAAATCAACGCTGCTAAGTGGTATATAGGAAATTGTTGGCGTATCTGAATAAGTCATTGACGGCGACAAACTAGAAGTTAAGGATGCAGGACCAGTAGAGGTCAGCGCGGACACATTACCCGTTAGTGATTGACTCAGCGAATAAGAGGCCGTTAAACTGGCCACCTGAATATACTCTGTTATCTCTAAATACCTTTGCCTAACAATATTCATTAATAATTGTTCTTGATCAGTTTCACGTACAATATTGTTGTAAATACCCCGGTCTATCTGCACACGCCGCGGACCAATGGAAACACAACCCGTGACTATCAAGATGACTCCGCACATAAATAATACTTTTCGCATAATCTAAAGATACACTTAATAAAATAGCTTATATCTTGCCTTATAGTGATTATCATTACAAATTGTATCTCCCGAGCAAGTGCGATTGGAAGTGGGGTGTTAATTACTTAATCTTGAGCGGTTGACATCCTCCCCATTTAAGCGGGAATCGCTTTAAATATTGCTCATTTGGTCCTGTTGTCAGTCGACGTTTGCTATACTTATAAAGTCGTATTTTAATAATCGCGTGCAATTAAAGGGAGATTTATATGCCAATGAAAAAAATCATGACTATCTTAGCTAAGAAAGGCGTCATAATAGCAGCCTTCAGTTGTGTTATGCTTGTTCAAATGCCCTTAGCGATGGCCAATAAAACAGAGTGTAGCTCTAGCGCATGCTCATGCGAAGCTCATAAATGCGCCAGTTGTGCTGGGAATTATTGCACAGGGAGTCCAGGTGTAACATGCAGTGCTCATGGTACCGATATGTCTTGTGGCCAATGGTGTGCTGATTACGGTGATACTGCTGGTCAATGCAAAGGACAAAATGGTGCGTCTGAGTGTTGTTCCATTAGCTAAGCGACTTAACATAATCAGGCGATCTACATAAAGGATACAGCCTGGGGTGACCTGGTCACACAAAACGATACAACCCAGTTAAGCTACTTTTTGTCATTTTGCCATTTCTAATTCATATTGCTTGACGACGTCAATAGAACCAATTGATTAATTGTTGGTTAGGGACTAAGAACCCTGTTTGTTCTTTTCATGTTGATTTCACTGGCATGTTTTGGTGTGAAAAAAATTGGAAAACCGTGTGTGGAAAATCCACAAGCACGGTTTAATGAGGCGAGGTAGGCCCCCTGCTGAATTATTTGCGCTTGCCCGGACTGCGAGGCTCTTGTGTCGGATCCGACTGTATAGGGGGATGTTCACCCTGAGAGCAGTCTGGCATGTGGAAAGACGGGGACTGAACCCATATCCTTTTAGGCTTTGTCGACCCATCTTGATTTTGATGACTCGGCTCTTTATTGGTATGACTTGGACCACTTGGCTTTTTCTCGTGAAAGAATCTGAGACCAGTAGCCAGTCTTGCATAACTTGCACATCTTGCAAACATTCAATGACTCCTTGTGTATTAAAAATTACTGATTATACCTGGTTGCTAACCAATAGCGAAAGCAATTGTATTGCTAAATTTGTTTTACTTTTGATCAATAATCTGATACCATGTGAGATCTAACTTGAATTCAAATCATCCAAAACCCGCTTCTTGGATTTTGACGGCCAAAAATTAGGTGGTGGCCGTACTCAAGGTGAGAATCTTATTCAACAAAGAAAATGGCCAACTGTTCGCTCAGCCACCAAAGTATTCCATAAAATAGAAACATCTGGCTTAAAGCAACGTGCACTGAAAAATCAACATCAATGCCTATTATCATAGTAACCATGGCTTGATTGAATCAATAGCAGAGAATGATGATGAATAAACCGTCCAATACATTAAAAAAATTCCTTTTTGAGGTCATTGTGCCTTACAAGTGGTTCGTCATGGCCATGTGTTTTATCGCTTTCTATTGGGGCATTTATAATTCGCTTGCACCTTACGTTCTTAAACTGATTATTGATAAGGTCGTGGCGTATGAAGGTGATAAGTCGGCCGTACTAAGTGCCGTGAAGCCGTATGTCGTGCTGTATATGGTCTTATGGATTGGCATTGCCATTGATATGCGTTTTTTAGATTGGGTGCGGTTAAAATTGTTCCCGGCCTTACGCTATGACATTACAACGAAGATGTTCGCTTACTTGGGAGGCCATTCCCATCGCTATTTTCAAAATAATTTTGCAGGTGGCTTATCTAACAAAATAACAGACATGCAAAATGGCGCTATCAATATTTTTACAACACTAGATGATGGGTTTGCACAGTGCATCGGTCTTAGTATTGCCATTATGACCATGTTGTTAGTTCATCCAATTTTTGCACTGATATTATTCGTTTGGGCGCTGACTTTTATGCTTATTGCAGGTTGCTTTTTTAGACCTATTCATGATTTATCCAATATTTTTGCGACCAGTAAAACAACGTTGGTTGGGAAGATGGTGGACAGTATTAGCAATATCACCAATATCAGGTTATTTTCTAAAGCTCGGTATGAAAATGAGCTTATCCAAGCGGCCACATTAGACACCGTCACAAAAGATAGGACGATGCAATGGGCCATTATTAAAATGCGCGCCTTTTGGGACGTCAGTATCATCGTGTTGATAGGGGCAAACATTTACGTTCTTTTGACGATGTACAGCAAAAATCAGGTCTCTGTGGGCGATTTTAGCTTTATTATTTCCCTTTCTATCAGTATTTTTTATAACTTATGGTTTATTGCCAGTCAATTTGTGAACTTCGCTGAAGAACTGGGGAAATGTAAGCAAGCATTGTCCATTATGACGGTGCCTCAAGAGATTGTCGATAAACCCTCGGCTAAACCACTGTTGGTTACAGAGGGTCGCATTGAATTTGATCAAGTGTCGTTCCATTATGATGATGGGGCTCATCTTTTTAAAAATAAAAACATTGTCATTGAAGCAGGTCAAAAAGTAGGGCTGGTTGGTTTTTCAGGGAGTGGCAAAAGCACGTTTGTTCATTTAATTTTGCGACTATTTGATGTTGAATCAGGCAACATCACCATCGACTATCAAAATATCAATGCGGTGACACAGGCCTCTTTAAGGGAGCATATCGCCATGATCCCGCAAGACATCTCATTGTTTCATCGCACATTAATGGACAACATCCGTTATGGTAAAATCGATGCCAGTGATGCGGAAGTCATTGAGGCTTCAAAAAAAGCGCATTGTCATGAATTCATTAGCCAATTAACCGAGGGCTATCGAACATTGGTGGGAGAAAGAGGGATTAAACTCTCAGGTGGTCAACGCCAACGGATAGCGATCGCCCGCGCCATGTTAAAAAATGCGCCTGTTTTGATTTTAGATGAAGCAACCTCGGCGCTTGATTCAGTGACTGAAAAACATATTCAAGAATCATTACATGATTTAATGACTGGCCGAACGACCATCGTGATTGCTCATCGATTATCAACGTTATCTGAAATGGATAGGATCCTGGTTTTTGATAATGGTCAAATCATCGAAGACGGCACCCATGAACAGTTGACACAGCTGAGTGGTCATTACGCACGCATGTGGAAAATGCAAGCGGGTGGATTTTTGCCGATTGAACTTATATGATTTAAAATCCGTGGTTCAAGCCCCTGCTCATTTGCCATATTGCCAGAAAAGCGTGTTGAAGGGAGCTGCTGGTGTAGTGTTCCAACATGAATGATTACAAAACCATTGATGCGTTACAAATAATTCTCTCTCAAACTGGGTCTACTCACAGGTGTCTCGAGGGCGTTTATTTCAAGGATCATTTGATAGAGTCGTACTAACTGAACTTCTGAAAAAAAATTACCTGGAAAGAGGTTATCACTATAAATAGTACGAATATTTTTAAGAGAAGAGTTAGATAAATCTGCAATATTTTTTAGAGTGTAATTTGTTGTCTCTAATAAATATTGAATAATTCCTTTATAAATTTGTACTTTATAACTTTTATGCATCAATAATGCCCCCATTGCTAGCCATCCAATTCCTAACTAGTTCATTTAAAAATAAATATTACATCATTTAACTTGGATAATTACTTGTCCTCATGATATATTGACAATAATTATTCTAATTTTTCTTTGTTTACAAGATAAATTGAATAAAATTATTCAATTTATCTTAATTTACATGATTCAATATGTTTTTGTCAATTTATTTATGAATAAATATATTCAATTTATGGGTTTTTAAATGACTGCAATAACGTTAAGCGTTAATTTACAACAGTTGATGCGAATACATGGCAACATATCCGTTAGTGAGTTAGCTCGATTAACAGAGATACCTCAGCCAACGATCCATCACATCCTTACAGGATCTACAAAAAATCCCCGAAAAAAAGCACTGGAAGAATTATCACGGTTTTTTTCGATATCAATAGAGCAATTAAAAGGGCTAGAACTTTTACCTGCGATCATCCCTGAGAGGGTAAAAAAGGATTTACAAATTAGTACTATCCCTATTGTTGAATGGGACTCATTAAAAAGCTGGCCTGCTAACAAGGTTGACCTTCAAGAAAATCAAAAAGTATTACTCAATAAAGAAATGGCTAGTGACTCTTTTGCTTTAATTATTCCTAATGAATCAATGCTTCCTCGTTTTCAACAGAATACATTATTGATTTTTGATTCTAATAAAACTCCTAAAGATCGGGACTTTGTTATCGTTCATTTATCAAAAGACAATACCATTGAATTCAATAGATTGTTTGACGAAAACAACACGCTTTATTTACGCCATGATTTGTGCGATGGGAATTTACAGTTGACCAAATTAGATCCATCAGGAGACCGTATTCTTGGAGTACTCATTGAAGAACGGATCCAACACTAATTGGTTCTTTTTTAATAGCCTCTTCATTCAAACTAAATATAAACGGATTAAAATTTGTATGAATGTCGTAATGATCGACTTGCTCTACCTTTTTAAGATGCTTCACTAATAACCATGCGGGAAAAACCATAAGAAGAGCACAACCCATTTTCCATAAATAACCACAAACCATCATCCAGCCAAGATGATAATGAGTCAATTTACCAAAATAATTGATTAAATCTACAATAACCGTAAGCAATGCTTGACCTAATGCCGTTGAAAATAAACTTCTTAAAATAAAGAATTTACCTTTTAGAAAGATCTTTGATTTTGAGAGTAAATAAATATTTGTCAATTCTCCCACTAGTAAGCCAATTAATCCTGCGCCAACATATCTTAATGTGGGATCAAAAACTATTTGATAAGCGGTGGCTTCGGTAAAAAACGTTGGTGCAGGAAGATGAGATACGATAATCACTAACACAGAAAATAGAAATTCAGCTAAAACTCCAATCCAGATAAATAATCGCGGATAGGCATAGCCATATACTTCTCCCACAATATCACAGATGCTAAATGTAAGGGGGAATACGAAAATACCTCCAGGTTCTAGCATGGCTCCAATTTGAGTTATTCGGCTTGCTAGGGAGACCGTGGACAATAAAAACGTTATATAAAGCGCTAGTAACAGATAGGGGTACTTATATTGCTTTTTACACTCCAATGCGGCAAAAATTTTATCTCTCAATGGATACACCTCATTCTACGACCATATCTTTTCTAATTTCGTATTCTTTAACCGTTTCTCTAACCCCTGCCATATATCCAATTTTATTCGCATCAAGCGGGCTAAATTTGGCTATTATTTCTTTATCTTTAGAAAGCTCAGACGGAGTTTTTTTTATCGACTCAGGACTATATTTGGTTTTTATTTCCAGTAAGTACTCATCTACTTCTGACGTCATATGCTGCACTAAAATTGAAAAATCAGGCTTTAGTCGCTCTATCGTTGCTATATATGTTAAAGTCCGGACTGTTTTAGCATCCAAATTTTCAATCAGTGCATTATCCATAATAATGTCACCTATGTTTCTCTCTTGTGTATGTCGCTCAGAGAGTTTAATAACAGCTTTAGTAAAACTTGTTTTCTTGCACTCAAAAACATCCACTATTTCATACCGAGGTTTTGTTACGATTTCAGCGACAAACTCTTTTAATGTACCCGCGAACCATTCATACCAATTTACTTTTTCTTTCATCAATCTTTACTCCCTTCATCCCTATTGCACCCACACTCTCTCTGCCATCTTCTAATAGGTCATCAGGAAACTGTCCACTTCTATCAATATATGCAGAATGCTCTATTGAGAAACCAGCTTTAATTAAACTTCTTTCCAATACTTCTTTAGTAATCCAATGCACAAATTTAGGTAATGAATTTGCTCTACCGCTATTTTCATATTTCTCTGGCTCAGTAATTTCTCCAGGCCATTCCTCATCGTTTTGAACTCGTTTATTAAATTCTGGAATAAATCGCCGCCAATTTTTTAAAAATGGGGTTTCACAAACAATATATATCTTGCCTATAGGTGACAGTAATTTTGATAGTAATACTAATGATTCTTCTATTTTAGAACCAGAAAAAAAGTGTAATACACGGGAAATTAAAATGGCATCGAATTGCCCTTCAGGAAGGCCGATCAGCTCATTAGGAAACTCTCCTGGTAGGAGAACTAACTTATTGCAATCACCAGTAATTGATTCACTTGTATCATCGGTTAGCCTCACAAATCGTTGACGGACAACGGCTAGATTGGCGGGATCAATATCATTGCAAAAGATGGTAACTCCTGCTGCAAGAACTTCCAATGTTGCGGCACCAAAAGCTGCCCCTATTTCAAGAACCATCCCGCCACCGCCCACAGACAGAGCCGCATGGGCAATGAATTGTTGTGAAACAGGGTCACAGGGTGCTGTAGTAAATCCACCAAAAGGATTATGTGTTTTAGTGAATAGGCCAATAACTTCTTTAGCTGCAGGAACCTCCACGCGTGAAATACTTTTTGGATCAATTATAACTATATTATCTCGATCAATTATTAAATTATCTGCAAACTCTATATTCCAAGGAAAAACATCAAGTTCCCTCTCAAGGGAAAACTCATCAAATAACCTGGATGCTTGATCTATCTGCTCTTTAAATGAAAGTAAAAAAGCAATTGTTGGTGTTCCAAAATGATGCACCCAGCGCTTTGCTCTTAATGCTTGAAGTTGAGCTTTGAGGCTATTATCGCTTAAATAACGGTAAAATCCTTCAAATAAAATAGTGACTCTAGTCATACACAGCGTTTTATTAGGCTCATCGCTTTTAGTCAGATTTTCTAGCTCTGCTAATAATATACAGGTTTGTTTTGATAGGTCGCTGTTTTTTTTATGATTCTCAAGGAGATCTTGAATCGCTTTGCTAAAATCTAAAAACTCCATTTAATGCATCATCCAAAATCTAAAGACTAGTGCAATATATAGGTTAGGCAAAATAATTTCAATAATTTTATTCAAATTATTAAATTTGCCATCTCGATGTACACGCTGTGCTTTGCACCACCCCAAGGACTTTTATTTATACTTTAATCCGCTTACCCTGAAAAACAGTTCAGCAGTTCTAGATAAATTGATCAGGGCAATGCTATAGTGTGTTTCAGTCTATTCTGAAAAAATTCTGTCGCACAATTTTGCTATCCTTGAACCCAGATTCCCGATAATACCGACCCTATGGAATTGCACACGGTATTAATATCAACCGTTCTATCGTAGGGTGGGCAAAGGAGCGGGAGCGGCGTGCCCACCACAATCCAACCAACCATGGACGAGTTTTAAATCATGAGCGAATATCATCGTTTATTTGTCTCGACTTTATGAAAAATCCCCACTGCCGAATCCCCGCGGCGCAGACCGCGGGGCCCATTCACTGAATGATGTTGTGGTATAAATCCTGCCAATCAGGGTTCATTTTTTGAATCAGATCTATTTTCCATTGCCTTTTCCACTCTTTCAATCGTTTCTCTCGAGCAGCAGCCAGATGAATGTCATTGAAAATTTCATAATAAACCAGATTGGTAACATGATATTGTGCAGTAAACCCAGAAACAAATTTATTTTTGTGTTCCCATACACGTTTAACCAGGTCTGATGTCATGCCGATGTATAATGTGCCGTTGTACTTACTCGCGAGTATGTACACGTAACTTTCTTTCATGTGGACTTGTCCCAATTCCGTTA
>Ga0214923_10008217_pt1 | contig 11185 bp, 10 predicted proteins | sample LL1510_MetaG_FD_177993 | JGI IMG/M metagenome (GOLD analysis project Ga0214923, IMG submission 177993) | Freshwater microbial communities from Lake Lanier, Atlanta, Georgia, United States - LL-1510 | ecosystem: Environmental > Aquatic > Freshwater > Lake | place: USA: Georgia | collected... | reverse complement strand
TTCAGGAAGAATGACAGAGAGGATGAGGGGAAGAACCACCGCGGAAAAAACCGGCGCAATCCAGGTGGCGGGACCGGAGGCAGCCGGAGTCAGCAGGGAAAGCCCATATACACAGGCAGCGGAAACAGCCAGAAGCAGGAACCGGATGCGGCGGTCGGATTCGAGGCGATTTTCAGTGGCGGCACGTCCCGCACACGAAGACGCTTGGGGGTTCACAGGGTGAGGCTGGTCTGACGAACTCCGCGGTGCTCCTTGTAGGCGCGAACAATTTTTCCGACGAGCTCATGCCGGATCACATCGGTGTCTTCAAATCGAATGAAGCTGACTCCTTCGACAGGGGCCAAAGCCTGGACGGCTTCCACCAGACCCGATTTACGGGTATGGGGGAGATCGATTTGTGTCGGATCGCCCGTCACGATACATTTGGATTCCGGGCCTAATCGGGTCAGGAACATGAACATTTGCTCGGTGGTGGCGTTCTGTCCCTCGTCGAGAATGACAAAAGCCCCCGTAAGAGTGCGGCCCCGCATGTAGGCCAGGGGAGCAATTTCCAAAATCCCCTTATCCATCATCTTTTGGATTTCCTCCACATCCAGCATGTCGTACAAGGCGTCATAGAGGGGACGGAGATAGGGAAAGATTTTTTCCTGCAGGTCGCCGGGAAGAAAGCCGAGAGCTTCGCCGGCCTCGACCGCGGGCCGGGTGAGGATTATCCGGCTGATCTTGTCCGATTTGAGATAGGAGATGGCCATGGCCATGGCGAGGTAGGTTTTACCGGTGCCGGCGGAGCCCAACCCGAAAACTAGGTCATTCTTGCGGATCGAGTCGACGTAAGCCTTTTGCATGAAGGTTTTTGGGAGGATGACCGGTTTCTTTGGGGAAACCTGGATCAGGCAGGACCAGATGCTTTCCAGGTCTTTGCCTTCTCCACGCTGAACCGCCCGTAAGGCGTAAAGGAACTCGTGACGGCGGACCCGCATCCCGTGCTGGTGCGCCAAGTGAAGCTGCCGGAAAAGTTCCTGTGTCGAGGTTACGCCCTGCGAGGGTCCGTCGATCTTGAGGATCGCATCCCGGGCCGTAATTTTGACTCCCAGGGACTTCTCCGTTTCCCGCAAGAGGGACTCGTCGGCGTTGTAGAGCTCGGAAAGGGCGTGGGCGTTTTCGAAGGTGAGAGTTTCGGCGCTCAAGGGGCTCCCTGTTTCTAGAGGTTCAGGCGGCAGGGGGAAGAAAGATTTGCGGGGGTCAACGCAGCCTGGAGTCCAGATTTCCGACTGAACGTTTGATGGAACTGAGGGCCTCCCCGACACCCTTGGAGGCTCCTTTCGCATCCCAAGGAATCGAGAGGGCGGTCTCGAGGGAGGTGACTTGGGCACAGTATTGGTCATTGACCATGATGCCGAGGAATTCGCCGGTTAAGGTCAAGACCAGGTCACCCGCGGAGGGGGCGTATTCTCCTTGCAGACGGTTGAAGAAACGTGAATCCATCTCCAAGTATCCGCGAAGACTGGGTTCCAGCCGAAAAGAGCATTCTCCATATCCGGACCCTTGGGGGGAAATGAGAAGGGCCCTGGAAAAGCGAAAAGGATCGGAGGTGATCCGGTACGTCGACGAGGAAACCCGCCCACTCTCCGTGGATCCCAGGGGCACCAGCAGGAATCGGGGATCCCCTTGTTTCAGGGTCTGGAGTGTTTCAATCGGTTTGGGAAAGTTGACGGGTGGGGGAAGGGTCAGAGACCCGCTCAGGGAGTTCCAGCTCCCGCCGGCATCTCCCAACCCCAACGGGGTCTGTTCGAGGAGGAGCAGGGCGGAGGTATGAATTCCATCGGTCAGGAGGATCGATTTGGACTCCCTCTGCCGGGTTCCCGGGCCTTGGGCCGAGGAGCGCTCGCTGTACAGGAGAACGGTCGCCCTGCGGGCCAGATAATCGGCGTAGAGGGAATTGGGAGCCACCGGGCGGTAGTCGCGAATTTCCTTGGTCATTTCCCCGGATTTTTCGGCCAGCTGAGTCACCCCCTTGGAGAGGGATTGATTTTGTTCCAGCAGCTTTTTCTTCTCTTCCTCGGCCGTGCGTAAGGAAGTCTCGATCACCCGGGCGCGTTCCTCAGCCGTGCGGGCCGTGACGGTGGCCGAGGTCAACTGGGATCGCAGGGACTCGGATTCTGTCCGAAGTTTTTCCTGGGCTTGGCGCAAGGCGGCGGCCTCGGCTCGAGAGGCTTCCAGGCTGGCACGGGACCGTTCTGACTCGATCCCTGCCTGCTGGGCTAATCGAAGAGACTCCTGCTCCGTCTTTTGTAGACGTTCGGAAAGTTCGGCCGTGCGGGCGCGCGCCTGATCCAGAATCGTGGCCCGGGTTTTGGATTCATCCCGGGTGGTGGCCAAATCGCGGGCCAGTTTTTCCCGGTTGGCACGCTCCTCCTCCAGGCTGAGTCGCAGGGCTGAGACGATATCGTCCTTGGCCGACACCGGTTGGCTGGTGAGGGGAGCCGGAGGGGAGGGTGCTTCGTTTTTGTCCCAGCGGGTCAGGGCCAAAAGATTGAGCAACAGGAAGTCACAGAGAACCAGAAGAAGGGTTTTATTCACGGGGGGGGGCGGATGACATGAGTCCGCGAGGTATGAATTAGGACTTGGCTGGAGGAAGCAGCAGGCGTTGTTTCAGGGAGCGGACGTGGAAGATCTTCACCAGAGCGACGCAGGTGATACCGAACAGGTTGGAGGAGTAGGCGGCAAGCAGGCTGGGCTGAATGACGCCGATCACCTGAAGAACCAGGGCCGTGGCCGTTCCTCCGATCCCGACATAAAGCCCGGCATCGAAAAGATTGTCCTCGTTTTCCAAAAGCTTGAGCTTGAGGTTGGCATCGCCGGGGCCCTCCTCGATCTGGCGGATCCGGCGAACGCAGATGCGGTAGACCGTGATCTGCAGGCCAAGAAAGATGGCGAGGGTAATTAGATTGGTGAGGTCCATGGCGGTTTTACTCCTTGGTTGGATTTTAGGGGAGGAAGAGGGGTCGGCGAGACTCAAACGATAGCGGGGTAGGGGACGGGGGCGGAGGAAGGAGGGCTCCATGACCGATCCCAGGAAAAGTGCGAGAAGAAAGGTTTGGGCCAACCGGGGCAAGGGTTTCCATGGTCCAGGGCCGTCGAGAGAAAGATCGGGGATCAGACGCCATACGGCTGCCACCAAGAACCAGGCCCCACCCAACAACAGGAAACAACGGAGAAGTTGGAGGGGCTTTTCCCAACGAAGAAAAAGGGGCGATCCGTATTCCGTAAAGGGGGAGCGGAGTTGGATGACGGGAGCTTGTCGCTGAAGGAGGAGTTCGACCGACCCTTTGCCGGCACCCAAGGCGGCGGAAAGATTTTTCCAGGGTTTTATTGGGGGGGTGGGAAGCTTGGTTAACCGATCGGCAGGTCCCGCCCAGATGGAGGCTGCCAAGATGAGGTCTGCGGGCTCACTGGGGGAGCGGATCTGTTCCGCGATCCAATTTAGGGTGGGAAGCGATTGGATGTTTTGAAGGAGTTGGAGAAGAGAGTCGTATTCGTATCGCTGAGAAAGGGAAATCATTGCCAGAAGCGCAGGTTGCAAAGTTCCCAGGGAGTGTTCCTCTAGGGAGGCTTGGGTGGCGGCCTTGATCTCCCCCGCCAAGGCAGGAGAAAAAGCCCCGGCATCGAGGAGATGTGCGGTAAGAAGGACGGCTGCCTCCAGCGGTTGTCCGCCGGGTTGTCGTGCGGGGAGGAGCGGGGGAAGGGGGGGGAGAGCCAGGGATTCCAGCAGGGATTGGACTCCCGGCGACGGGTTGGCGCGAAGACTCTCATACAACCGGATCCGCACCGGCTCCCGCAAAAGAAGGGTGAGGATACAAGGAGGAGACGCAGGGGGGGGGTCAAAGGCGATTCCCGAGGTCGCCAGAATCAGTTCCAATCGGGCATCGCGGGTACCCAAATAACTCAAATCCCGGCGTGAAGAGAGAATGGTGCGGCCTGACTGGAGGACGCTGCTACTTTCCGGGAGGGAAAGCGTTTGGGCCAATTGAGCCAGACGAAGCCCGGCCCCAAGGTGTTCCGAATTCAAAAGAGAGGCGGCGCATTCGGTGAGCGCCGGGGTTCCTTGGCCGGCGGAGAGCAACATTCCCTCCTCCAAGCCGTAAAACCTCGTTGGGATCCACGCCGCTAGCGTGCATGCGGCGATTCCTGCCAGAAGCTGGAGGAAAGCTTTGGGTTTCAGAGGATGATCCGGGGCAGGTTCGGGGAGAGACGAGTGAAAATTTCCCATGGGATGGTTCCGGCCTGGTGGGCCAACTCTGCGGCCGTTTGTTTCTCTTTTCCGGAGCGTCCCAGCCAAACCACTTCATCTCCTCGTTTGGATTGAGGGACTTGGCTGACATCAACGAGCGTCATGTCCATGGTGACGCGACCCAAAATGGGGCAGGAATGTCCATGAATCAGGGCGTGGCCCCGATTGGAGAGAGAGCGGGGGAGGCCGTGAGCATAGCCCGTGGCGACCGTGGCAACTTTCAGTGTCCTTATTGCGCGATAGGTGGCTCCGTAGCTGATAGTTTCCCCTTTCGGGACTTCACGAACCAAAAGAATCTTTGATTTCCAAGAGAGAACCGGTCGCAGTTTGATCGTGGAGCGTGACAGAGGATTGATGCCGTAGAGGCCGAGGCCTGGTCGAGCATGGGTTTTGGGAGTCGGTAGTCGGCGAAGGATCGCGGCGGTATTGGCCCAATGATGGGCGAGGGATCCGGGGAGAGCGGAAGTTTGGTTCAGCTGTCGGCGGGTGAAAGCGAGGTCGGAATCGGCACAGGCCAGATGAGTGAAAGTTCCCATCAGATCCAAGTTGGGGTGGCGGGTGACAAAGGAGACAAGCCTTTGGAATTCCGGCAGGCGGGCGCCGAGCCGGTTCATCCCAGTGTCGAGCTTGATCTGCACGAGAGCTCTTTTTCGGGACTGCCGGGCGACCCGGGCCAGTTCCCGCGCTTCTGTCATGGAGGAGAGGGCAATGGTCAGGCGATGTTGCAGGGCAACAGGAAATTCCGAAGGTAGGGTGGAACCCAGCAAAAGGATGGGGTTACGGATTCCGGCCCCCCGCAACTCCTCTCCCTCGGAGGCGCAGGCCACCCCGAACTCCTCGCACCCGGCTTGGGCTAGCGTTCTGGCCACTGGAATCAACCCGTGGCCATAGGCATTGTCTTTGACCACGGCCAGAATCCGGGTGCCGCGGGCACAGGAGCGACGGATGGCCCGGAGGTTGAACCGGAGGGCAGATAGCGAGATGGTGCACCAAACACGGTGGGATACGGCCATGGGACGGATCGTAGGATCTGGGTCGGTGGATTAAAAGTGCGCGTTACGAGGAGAAGGGGACAGCCAGAGCGGGGCGTAGGTGTATCGGTTCCAAGGAGAGGCCGGGCTCCAATCCATGAGCGTGAAGATAGGCTGCCAAGGTGCGGGCCTCCGGCTTTTCCTGTTTTCCGATTCCGGGCAGGGAGTCGGTGGTCACGGCCAAGGAGCATCGACCGAGAAATTCGGCCAAGTCTTTCATGGGATGGACGATGGTAGGTTGGGCCATCTTGCCTTGGGCATAGTAGGTGGCAAAGAAGTCGCCCCGCCGGGCATCGGAAAACACGCCAAGCATGGCAACGTCAGCATGTCGCCAAGCAATCGATCCCGTGCTGCGGACCGGAAGAACCGGGCAATGCCAGACAGCGGCCATGCCTTCCGCCGAGGCGATTGCGGATCGGATCCCGGAAAAAGACCCGGGCCCGACCCCGACCAAGATTTGGTCGGGTTTAAGATCCGGGGGAAAGGATTTTAGGAGGGAGGGGATCAGGGAGGCAGTAACGGTTCCATGGCAAGTTCCCGAGGCAAGAATTTCTCCTTGGCGGGAAAGGGCCCACGTCCCCGGATGAGCAGATGTTTCCAGAATGAGTCGAAGCATAAATTAGGGTTGAATTCGTCGAATCTGCCGGGTTCCATCCTTTTGCGGCTCGATCTGCAGATCGATGGTGGGTTCCGGCCAAGGACCGGGGTAGCGGTCAGGCCATTCAACGGCGACCAACCCGGGTGTGATCAAACATTCGGGCCAGCCCAGGGACTCCCAGTCACGGGCTTTTTCCAGGCGATAAAGATCCCAGTGTTCGAGAGGAAGTTTTCCGCCGGATAAAGGCTGGCAAAGAGTGAACGTCGGGCTGGGAATTTCTCCCTGGATGCCAAGCGCCAAGGCCAACCCCCGCACCCATTCCGATTTGCCCGCCCCCAGCGGGCCGTGCAGGCGGAGGATCGTCCCCGGCTTCAAGAAGGGTAACACACGGGCGGCATGGGCGCGGGTTTCTGAGGCGTCCCGGCAAATCACCGGTGCGGTGGATTCAGCGAAAGTGGTCATAGCCGCGCAAAGGCAGGCCCGCCGTATGGAATCCCCTGGATTCCGGGAGCAGGCGGCCGATTTCGGTGATCGGAGTTGAAAAAGGCCATTTTTTCCGAAGTAGGGCAACATGGCGGGGTGGAACGGAGAAGAGAAGCTCGTAATCTTCTCCTTGGGTGAATGCCAACAGGGGGGTGGCCTTGGGTGCGAGGGGAATTTTTTGCGGCTCAATTTGAAACCCAACACGGGAAGCCCGGGCGAGCCTCGGCAGATCGGCTCCCAAGCCATCGCTTAAATCCAACATGGCGGAGGCAAAACGATGGCGCACCAGCCATTGCCCCTCCGCCAAGCGCGGGTCGAAGGTGAGATGTCTGCGGGGCCATGAACCCCCAAGTTTTCCAGTGACGAACAGGTGATGTCCCGGTTTCCCTCCCGATCGTCCGGGGGAGCGTCCCGGCGAGACCTCTCCCAAAAGGGAAACCGAGAGAAACAGCTGCTGGGTGCGAACGGTCTCCCCGCCTACCACGTGAAGGTCGAACTTTTTCGCCATTGCGGCCAGTCCCCGGTAGGCCCCTTGCAGTCTTCGGGCTTGGGCGGAGTCCCGACAACCCACGGTGACCAGGGCGGCTTTGGGGATGGCTCCGGCTGCGGCGAGGTCGCTGAGGGGGCGGGCCAGGGCTTTACGCCCGACCCAAGCGGGTGGGGTGGAGGACGTGAAATGGACCCCCTCCACCACGGCATCGGTTTTAAAAACCAGATCGTGGCGTTTCGAGGGGGAGCGAAGAACGGCACAGTCGTGGCCAAACGCATACCGAATGCCTCTCGTTTTTAGGTGCAGGAAAGGCCTTGTCCAACGCCGAATCCATTGGTCCTCATGGGAAGTGACTTTTTTCATGGAGGCAAGGGTGGACGGGCCAGCAGAAGCAAGATGCAGGTATTGGCATTAAAAAGGGAGTGAAGAAGAAAAGAGGGAATCAGACTTTGAGAATTCCTGTAAAGCCCAACCAAGACAGCTCCGAAACAGGTCAGAGGAATGAGGGTGGGTCCGTGGAGATGGACGGCGCCAAAGGCAAGGGCTGAGAGCCAGTGGGCCTGAGTTGCGGGAAGTCGCGAGCAGAGCCAGGGAAAGAGAGTTCCCCGGAAGAAAAGCTCCTCCCAGGCCGGAGCGATCACCAAAGCATAGAGTAAAAAAGGAGCGAGTGTTTTGGCGTCCCGGGCTTCCATAAAACGGAGCAAGGCCGGCTGGGGCTCGAGAGGCCAGCCAAAGGCCAAATACATTCCGGAGCAGAGGGCGAGAAGGGCGAGAATCGGAATCAGGAGCGTGAAAAGAGTGATGAGGGAAAGCTTTAAATCGGTGCCAAGGTGGGAGCGTTGCAACCCCCAAAAAGCGACGGGACGTTGCCGGGAGAAAGAGAGCAAAAGAAGACCCAACGCCAAGGCGGTTCCGGGAAGGAGGGCGGGGGAGAGCCAAGCACACAGGCCTAAGAGGGATACCCCGATGGCAAAAGGAAGCAAAGGGGTTGGCAGAGAAGGGGTGTAAAGGCGGGAAGGAAAAAAAAGAAGAGCCCGAATCCTTTGTCGTCCCCCGAACAAAAAGAAACCCAAGGCCAAGGTGAGCACCGTGGAGGCATAAATCAGGGCGAAGATGGGGGGAGTCCAAGTCGGCATGTTGTTCAGTGTGGAGATGAGTCCATTCTCCCGCGACCGCGTTTAGTGACGAAAAAGATGGGTGGAGAGATAGTAAAGTTTTCCAGCCTGCAGATGGAAAGATTCCGGGCCCAGGTTGAACTGGATTTTGCTTTCCGATTTTTGCCCCAGAAAGCGGAGCAGTTTGCTGAGATGAAAGGGAACCACATAACGAATGACCGGAGCATCCTCTGGGAGTTTGGCGATCTGGCGTGCATCGGCGATGGCGTCTTCCAGGTACCCGGTGGCATCGACAAGTTTCAGGTCCAAGGCCTGCTTGCCGGAAACGATCCGGCCGTCCGCCAAATCCGCGGGAAGCTTTCCGCCGGCAAACTGCCTTTCGGTGGTCACCACCGAGGAGAAACGGGAAAAAGTTTCCTGAATCATGTCCTGCACCAGTTTCTTTTCAGGCTCCGTCGGGGTTCGGGAGGGATTGAGGAGATCCTTCAGAGCTCCGCTTTTAAAAGTCAGGGTGGAGAGACCGAGAATTTTGGACAGCCCCTCATAATTTAGGGTCTGCATAATCACCCCGATACTTCCGGTGATGCAGAGTTCGTGCGCCACCAAGTGGGAACCGCCCATGGCAGTGTAGTACCCGCCAGAGGCGGCCACGGAGTCGAGGTAGACGATGACGGGTTTGTCTTCGCGGACGAGGGTGAGTTCGTGATAGAGGTTGTCACTCGCCGTGACCTCCCCTCCCGGGCTGTCAATGTGCAGCAGGAGGGCAGCCACGGAATCATCCTCGGCCGCCTGGCGGATCTGGAGAATCACATCATCCACCATGGACGATCCGATCTCTCCTGGGATTTCTTGGGCAATGACTCCAAAAAGGTCGATTTTGGCGATGCGTTTTTTTTGGGCATCGTTGCCCTCGACCAGTTCCTCCTCGAACGAGGGAGGGGGGCTGGCGTGGGGGGCGGAGGAGAACAGGTGATGGTTCTGGGATATGAACAGGAGATTGGCGATCAGGCTGGTTCCGAGCAGAATCAGACCGATGAGCAGGAGAAATCTGGGGGTGCGATTCATGCGAGGGAAAAGCATGAATCAGGAACTCTCTCAGGGCAAGGGGGCATGGCAAAAAATGATGGGTGAGGTCATGCGGTCACGAAAGGGGCGGAGGCGTCTGGCGGTGGGAGTTTCCGGGGGAGCCGACAGTGTGGCAATGGGGGAAACCCTCTGGAGGTTGGGGGCCGATCCCGAAATTTGGCATTTCAATCACCGTTGGAGGGGGAGGGTGGCGGAGGCCGATGCCTCTTGGGTTCGGCGGTGGGCGGAAAAAAGAAAATTACGATTTCGTCTGGGGCGGGCGAAAAAAGTCGGAAGAACGGGGGAGGGGGAAGCGCGGGAGGAGCGTTGGTCCTTTTTTTTGCAGCAGGCCCGCAAGGGTAGAATTCGTGAGCTTTGGCTGGCCCACCAGGAGGATGACCAGGCAGAGACGGTCTTGATGCAATTCCTGCGAGGGGCTGGTCCGGATGGAATGGCGGGAATTCCCGCCAGATCCAAGCGCGGTAATCTGGAAATTGTGCGGCCTTGGCTGAGAATTTCCCGCAAGGAGGTTCGACAGGGAGCGAAAGAAGCGGGTTTGCATTGGCGGGAGGATGCGACCAACCAGGATCGCCGGGGGTGGCGGTCGCGTGTGCGGCACCAGATTTTTCCCTACCTGGAAAAAATCTACGGCAGGCAAGTCAAAGGGGTGTTGGCGCGAACCTCGGAAATCTTTTCGGGGGAAAAGGAGTTTTGGAAAAAAGAAATCGGTAAGATCCCGAGGCATCCCGATGTCAGGGTGTGGCGGAACAAACCTGTGGCTTGGCAGAGGAGAGCCATCCGGTGTTGGTTGATGGACCGAGGATCCTCGGGCCCGTCTTGGGCCGAAATCGAGGGGGTGAGGAAATTGATTCAGGGTGGAAGAACTCATAAAGCCCAACTGCGCGGCCAGGCAGGTGTGGGTCGTAGTCGCAACAAACTCTTCTGGATCAAGAGAATGGGTCTGATTGCTAAAGCAAAACCGAAGTGCTAGGTTCTAGGTTCATCTTTATGCCTGCTCCACGATCTGGAAATCGAAAACCACCGAAGCTGCCCAGGCCGCCGGTGCGCCGGCAGGATCCATCCAAAGGCGATGGTCCAAACTGGCGGGGGGTGGTTCTGTTCCTCGTCTCCACCGCAATTCTTCTTTTGGCTTTCTACGCCCATCAAAACCAGAGTGCGGCGTCGACGCGGGAATTGTCCTTTGCGGAATTTGAGAGTTACTTAAAGCAGGGGAAGGTTAAGGATGTGGTTTTGAACGTGGAGCCGGCGACCAACATCCGCTGGCTTTCGGGAAAGTTTGAGCCCACGGAGGCGATGCGGAAAAGTGTGCGGGTCGATGGGCAGGGTAATACGGGCTACCGGGTCACGGTGGATCTGGCTTTTAAAAGAGACCTCGATCAGTTGCTGGCGGGCAACGGGTTCCCCCAAGTCAGCCAAAAAGTGATTGATAATTCCACCTGGCAGGCGATCGCTGGAACTCTGCCGTTCGTTCTCTTTGTTTTGATCATGTATTTTTTCTTCCGGCAGCAGATCCGCATGGCCGGGAAATCAGCCTTCAGCTTTGGTAAAAGCAAGGCGCGGATCCTTTCCAAGGACCGCAACAAGGTGACCTTTGCCGATGTGGCCGGGGTGGAGGAAGCCAAGGACGAAGTGAGCGAAATTGTGGAGTTTCTCCGGGACCCAAAAAAATTCCAAAAACTCGGGGGAAGAATCCCCAAGGGCATTCTCATGGTGGGGCCCCCGGGAACCGGAAAGACCCTCTTGGCCAAGGCCATCGCCGGGGAGGCGGATGTTCCCTTTTACGGCATTAGCGGTTCGGATTTTGTGGAGATGTTTGTCGGGGTGGGGGCCTCTCGGGTACGGGATATGTTCGAGCAGGGAAAAAAGACCGCTCCCTGCCTGATTTTCATCGATGAAATTGATGCCGTGGGGCGGAGTCGGGGCCACGGTTTGGGAGGCGGGCACGACGAACGGGAGCAGACCCTTAATGCGCTCTTGGTGGAGATGGATGGCATCGATACGGCGGAGGGGGTCATCATTATTGCGGCGACGAACCGCAAGGATGTGCTTGATCCGGCCCTTCTGCGACCGGGTCGGTTTGACCGCGAGGTC
>Ga0214923_10008216_pt1 | contig 11185 bp, 10 predicted proteins | sample LL1510_MetaG_FD_177993 | JGI IMG/M metagenome (GOLD analysis project Ga0214923, IMG submission 177993) | Freshwater microbial communities from Lake Lanier, Atlanta, Georgia, United States - LL-1510 | ecosystem: Environmental > Aquatic > Freshwater > Lake | place: USA: Georgia | collected... | reverse complement strand
AAGACAGCAAGCATGGTCGCTGCTTAGTCAGCAGTTTCACAACTCATGTCAGCCCGCGTTGACTACCTCAGCAACGAGTGGATCAACGCGGTCGCCGACAGCATCAAAGCAAATAGCGAAATCATTGTCGTTGCGCGCGAAAACACTATTTCGGTCACACAAATAGTGACAGGCACTCCACACGGTGACGTCACCTACCATCTCGAGTCGCGAGATGGCCAACTTAATTTTGGAAAAGGTCCGGCAAAAGTTTCAGATATTGCCTTCACACAAGATTGGCAAACAGCAGTTGGTGTCGCCACTGGCAAAATCAACGCTCAAGAGGCGTTCATCAGCGGCAAGATTCGATTCAAAGGCGATCACGAACGAGTTATCGCAACACAACCTTTGTTTCTTGCTCTTGACACCATCTTTTCGGCTGTCAACGCCAAAACAAATTTTTAGACGAGCCCCAAACTGCGCACGGCATCGCGCTCGTCGATCAATTCGGCAACCGAAGCATCAATCATCTTGCGGCTGAAGTCATTGATCGGCAAGCCCTGCACGATGCTGTATTCACCGTTTGCACACGTGCAAGGAAACGACGAAATCAAACCAGCGGGCACGCCGTAACTGCCGTCTGATGGCACGCACATGCTGACCCAATCGCCTGCTGGTGTACCCTGCACCCAGTTGCGAACGTGATCCATCGCTGCGGTGCCCGCAGATGCCGCCGACGACAAACCACGTGCCTTGATGATTGCTGCGCCTCGTTTAGCAACAGTCGGTATGAAAGTTTCGCGCATCCACGTTTCGTCATTGACGACGGCCGCGGCGTTTTTGCCATCGACTTCGCAGTTATAAAGATCTGGATACTGCGACGCCGAGTGGTTTCCCCAAATTGTCATCTTCTTGATCGACGTCACCGGTTTTCCAACTCGTTGCGCCAACTGGGCCACGGCGCGGTTGTGATCAAGTCGGGTCATCGCCGTAAATTGCTTCGGGTTAATCTCAGGTGCATTGCTCATCGCAATGAATGAATTCGTGTTTGCCGGATTGCCGACAACCAACACTTTCACATTCTTCTTGGCGTTCTTGGCGATCGCTCGACCCTGCGGTTTGAAAATGCCACCATTGGCTGTCAATAAGTCGGCGCGCTCCATGCCGTCTTTGCGCGGCATCGCGCCGATCAACAAAGCAATGTCAGCATCACCAAAAGCAACATCAGCGTTATCGGTTGTAACGACATCTACAAGTGGCGAATATGCGCAGTCCTCAAGTTCCATTTTTACGCCGTTCAGCGCACCGAGCGCCGGTGTAACTTCAAGCAACTGCAAAATCACCGGTGTATTTGCACCGAGCATTTGTCCTGATGCGATGCGAAACAAAATGCCGTAGCCGATTTGTCCGGCCGCGCCGGTTACTGTGATGCGAACTGGTGTTGTCATAGCGGGTAAGCCTAGGACAAAACTTATGGTCGACCAATTGCTTGCATCATCAAGTCGGCATAGACCTTTTGACCTTCGGGCCGAATATGTATCTTGTCGCTATACAGATACTCAGGGTGCGCCGTAGCAATTGCATACCAGTCGAGAACCTTCACGTTTTCATATCTTGCGGGCAACTCATTGATTCGCCGATTATTTGTGTTCTGTCGAACTTCGCTCGGCACATGTACCGTCACAAACAACACCAGCGGCACATCACGCAGCGGCACCATGATTTCATCGAGTGTTTTTTCGTCGACCGTGTTGTTCGTGCCCAAATGAATGATCACAACCGAGCCGAGACGATTGACCGACTTCATATAGTTGGCGATCTCAAGAGCCTGCCGATATGGGCGACTCTTCACTGCATCTACGGTCACGCCACGTTGTGTCAAAACATTGGCCGCACCCAACATCACCGAATCGCCAATTGCCAACACGTCAATGACTTGTCCGTCAAGAGTTGTCGTAGCCGTCACCACTTGCCCAGCGATAGTTGTTGCCACAGCCAACTCGTCGCCACCGTTACTTTGCTCGCCACCCAACAAATCGACAGTATTGCCTTCGTTGTCTGACAAGTTTTGCGCAATCTCATCTAATTGCACCCGTGCAGTTGCCAGACTTACAACACCAAAAACTGGCAACAACGAAACAAACGCAGTCAGCACAATTCGACGCTGTCGGCGCACGAGTTGTGCACCGTAAACCGGCTGGCGAAATTCTCTCCACCATCGCGAAATCGCACCTTGACGCACTGGGGTTTCGATGTAGCGGTAACTCAATTCGGTGAGCGCAAGGGCGAGCAAAACCAAAACAACAAACTCATACGGCGTCAGACCCTGGCCCGCGAAACGTCGATAAAACTGAAACACCGGCCAGTGGAACAAATAAAAGCCGTACGAGCGACGACCCAACCAAACCAAAACAGGGTTGCTCAAACTTTTCGCAATAATTTTCGAACCAGGATGCACCGCGGCCGCGATCAACGCGACGCTCGCGATATCAGTCAAGAAAAATCCTCCGCGAAACAACAAGTTGTATCCGACGTTTCCACCATCTGTGCCTTCGATAACAGTTTGAAATCTCCACATCATCAATGCCAACGCAACCAGACCACCAAAACCAACGATGTCGTATAACTTGCTCTCGCCCGCTCGCGAATGCTGCAACAACCACGGCCGCCACCAAATTGCCAAAGCAGCACCCAACAACAAACCGCTCGAACGGGTGAATGTTCCCAAAAACAAATAGTCGACTCGCGAAACTGACTGACCAAAAAGACTCATGAACTGTTCTGGCGTGTCGTTGATCGTCGAAATCGTGCCTGGCTGGTAAACCACTGCCATATATACGGTCAAACCAACAGCGATGAAAAAGAACACTGCACTGACGATCGGCAGTCGCCGTTTGCCGAATTTTGCAACCACAAGCATAACGATCGGCCAAATCAAGTAGAACTGTTCTTCAACCGCCAACGACCACAGATGACGCAGTGGCACGAATTCGAACGATGTGAAATAACTCGTACCCACCCAAACTTGAAACCAGTTGAAGCCATAGAAAAGTGCCGCAACAACGTCACCACGTAACGTGCCGAGAATCTCGCGCTGAAACAACGCCGCAAACACCACGACACCCAAAACAACAACCCACAACGCTGGCAACAATCTTCGCGCTCGACGCAACCAAAACTCTTTCAAACTAACGGTGCCGCTCTTCTCTGATTCAGCAAGCAGCAACAGCGTGATCAAATATCCACTGATCACAAAAAAAACTTCGACACCCAAAAAACCGCCAGGTAGCCAATGCTTGTTGGCGTGATAAACGATCACTGCCAAAACAGAGAGTGCTCGAATGCCGTCAAGCGACGGAATATAAGTCAGCAGATCAGATCGTCTATTCATCGAAGACTAAGTCTTACATTGATGCGATTATTAGTGCCATCAATTCGCAAGCCTCAGTCGGGTTCAAGCCAACTTTCACGCCCGCACTTCTTAGGGCATCCATCTTGCCCTGCGCTGTGCCTTTGCCACCAGAAACAATCGCTCCTGCGTGTCCCATTTTTTTGCCCGCTGGTGCTGTGACACCTGCGATATAGGCGCTCATCGGTTTTGTCACATGAGTCATGATGAATTCAGCAGCCTCTTCTTCGGCCGTGCCACCAATTTCGCCGATCATGATGATCGCATGTGTTTCGGGATCAGATTGAAACTCTGCCAAACAATCCACGAACGAAGTGCCGGGCACCGGGTCTCCGCCGATGCCGACGCAAGTCGACACACCTATGTTGCGTTGCTTCAACTCATAAAGGGCTTGATATGTCAATGTGCCCGAACGCGAAACAATGCCGACGTTCGGACCTTTCGCAGTCGGCAAGGCTGCAATTTCGCCAGCCGTGATACCGATGTTGCATTTTCCCGGGCTGATAATGCCAGGGCAATTCGGCCCAAGCAATCGAGTCTTCGGAAAGTCGCGTTGCAAAGTTGCAAACACTCGTGCTTCATCTTGAGCCGGCACACCTTCGGTGATGCATACGACAAAACCAATGCCTGCACGCGCGGCTTCAAGAATTGCCGCTGGTGCCGCTTTGGGTGGCACAGCGATGAACGATGCCGTTGCGCCGGTGGCAGCAACCGCACTTTCGACGGTGTCAAAAACTGGAATACCCTCGACATCTTGACCCGCTTTGCCCGGTGTCACGCCTGCCACGACTTGGGTGCCGTAATCGCGATTACGCAAACCATGAAAACGACCTTGGCCACCGGTCAAACCCTGAACTAAAACTTTTGTTTTCTCGTTGACAAAAATTGCCATGTTATTTATTTCCTGCAATCTCGACTGCGCTTCGCGCAGCCTCAAGCATCGTCGATCGCGAAACCAACTGCGACTCGGCGATGCCTGCAGCGGCAATAATCGCTCTTCCTTCGGTCGCGTTTGTGCCGTCGAGGCGAATAACTATCGGGGCACGAAGTTTGACGCGCTTCATCGCTTCGACAATGCCCTTGGCGACTTCATCACCCCGAGTGATTCCACCGAAAATGTTGATAAAAATACTCTTTACTTTTGTATCTGAGTTGATCACGTCTAGAGCCGCCGTCATCAATTCGGCGTTTGCACCACCGCCGATATCTAAAAAGTTTGCGGCCTTGCCACCGACCTGATTGACAACATCAAGCGTGCTCATCGCCAAACCTGCGCCATTGGCGATGATGCCAACCGATCCGTCGAGACCGATGTATTGCAGGTTCTTTTCGCGTGCAAGTTTTTCGCGCTCGTCCAGCACTTCGGTTGCGCGATATTCATCCCACTCGGGGTGACGAAAAGCGGCGTTGTCATCGAGCGTGACCTTCGCGTCGAGAGCATGCACTTCGCCGGTCGGCTTCAAAATGAGCGGATTAATTTCAGCCAGATCGCAATCGCCTTTCGTGAAGCATTCATAAAGTTTGAGCAACATCGCCGCCACACCGTCTTGTGCTTTCTCTGAAATGCGCGCTTCGACAACTGCTCGCTTCGCCGAATCAAGGCTCAGACCTTCAACCGGATTTACATGCAACTTGACAATTGCCGTCGGGTCAACAACAGCCACGTGTTCAATCTCGACACCGCCTTGTGCTGAGAGCATCAACAAATGTCGTTTCGCAGATCTATCGAGCGTGAACGAGGCGTAATACTCTTCGGCAATATCTGAAGCGTGTTCTACCCATACGCGCTTGACAACGTGGCCTTTGATATCCATACCTAAAATATTTTTTGCATGCAACCGCACTTCGTCGGCGTTGTTTGCCAGTTTGATACCGCCCGCTTTGCCACGGCCGCCAACTTGCACTTGGGCTTTAATCACAACCGGGTACTTCGCCAGTTCTGCTTGAGCGACAGCTTCGTCAACTGTTAGTGCGACACCGCCCGCTGAAACGGCGATGCCATAACGCGCAAAATATTGTTTGCCCTGGTACTCAAAAAGATCCACTTAATTTCCTTTGTTCAGTTTTATTCGCGCGCGTCAAGCGCCAACTCTAACCATTTGGCAATATCACCGAGCGACGAGCCCGGACCAAAAATTTCACCGACACCCTGCTTTTTGAGTGTGACTATGTCATCTTCTGGTATCACTCCGCCACCAAAAATCAAAATCTCACCAAGTTTGCGACTGCGCAACTCTTCCATCACCCGCGGAAACAATGTCAGATGAGCCCCCGACAGCAGCGACAAACCGACGGCGTCGGCGTCTTCTTGCAGCACGGTTTCAGCGATTTGCTCAGGTGTTTGATGCAGACCCGTATATATGACCTCAAAACCGTGGTCGCGCAAGGCACGGGTGATTGTCTTGGCCCCACGGTCATGGCCGTCAAGGCCTGGCTTGGCAACAACTACGCGGTAATTTCGTTTCACAACTCAATAACCTTACGACATGCGCCGTATCGAATTCACATCGCCAATCATGCGAGCCGTCGCGCCTGTTGTCGGGGGCATCCTCGGATTTACAGTTTTGTTTGGCGTCACATGGATTTTTGCCAGCATGGCCACCGATAATCGCGAACGCAACCCCGAGACGGTCGCAAAAACTTTCGAAATCGGACGCGTCGACGACATCGCAAAACTGGTCAGCGAGGGTGGCCCGATTCTCTACCCAGACTTGCGTGACTCAACTGGCAAGCGTTCGATCGTTATCGACCACACAGGCGACAACCCGGCCAAAGGCTGGCAGGTTTATTATGCCTACCCTGCCGACCGCGACGAAAGTTGCCTCGTCGAGCACATTGTCGACTCACGAGATTTCAAAGATTGCGACGGTCGCACACTCAGCGTTGAACAACTGCAACTTCCGTTCGATGTTCGACCAATTGTCGAAAATATGCGCACGCTACTTATTGATTTGCGAGCCGACTGAAAATTTTTTAATTCGCTAATTTATTTTTTTTAATGGCGCCCACGCCATTGCCAAATGCTTTTTGCCGTGATTGACAAACTCGATAGTCGCTTCGGCTGATTCGCCAGATCCACGAATGTTGATGATCACGCCTTCACCGAACGATGGATGTTCAACGTCGTCGCCAACTTTCAAACCCGAATTAGCACCAGTCAAGTCGCCAACAGCGTCACCGTCACGTCGATACTTAGGCACTGTCGCTCTGGTCCACTCAATTTTTTTGCCCGAGCCCTGATCAGGTCGCGGACGATAACTGCCACGACCTTCATCGGCGCCAGAATCTGTGCTTCCCTCACGCTGCAACAACTCGCCGGGTATTTCATCCAAGAAACGTGATGGCGGGTTGTATTGACTCGAACCATAAAGATTGCGGCTCCAGGCGTGCGTAAGAAACAATTTTTGTTTGGCTCGTGTGATGCCGACATACGCCAAGCGACGCTCTTCTTCGAGTTCGTTCTGATCTACGAGTGCCCGACTGTGTGGAAAAATACCTTCTTCCATGCCGACGATGAAAACCGCCTCAAACTCGAGACCTTTGGCAGAGTGCAAAGTCATAAGAGTGACATGGTTATCTGAGTCAAGTTGATCGGTGTCTGCAACCAGTGCAACTTGTTCTAAAAATTCATCGACTTGTGTGAACTCGCTCGCACTGCCAATAAGTTCAGCCAAGTTTTCAAATCGACCATCTGACTCAACTGTGCCCTCGGCTCGTAGTTCGCTCAGATATCCGCTCGCTTCGAGCGCATGACGCAACACCGGCCCTGGTCCTTGGCCCAATCGCGATTCAAGATCGTCGATCAGCGCGACAAAACTCGCGATGCCTTTTGCTGCAGCCCCACCGATGCCAGCATCTGCCGTGCGTCGTAGCGCAAGCGCAAATGCAATGTTTTCTTTTGTTGCATATGTATCGAGGCGATCGACTGTCGTGTCACCAATGCCGCGCTTGGGCACATTCAAAATTCTCTTGAGACTGACTTCATCAAGCGGGTTCGCCGCGCAACGAATAAATGCCAGCGCATCTTTAATTTCGCGACGGTCATAGAAACGAGTGCCGCCAATTACTTTGTAGGGCACACCGGCCTGCATCAAACTCTCTTCCAGAATTCGGCTCTGGGCATTTGTGCGATAAAAAACAGCCATTTCTCGCCACTCGTGCTCGTGATTCTTTTTCATTTTCGACAACTGAGAGATCACCCAATTTGCTTCGTGATACTCGTCGTCGGCATAAAACCGCACGACTCGATCGCCTTTGCCAAGTTCAGTCCATAATTCTTTTGGCTTACGTTCGGCATTGTTGGTTATCACCGCGTTGGCTGCGTCCAAAATTGTTTGCGTGCTGCGATAGTTCTGTGCCAGTACAACGACCGTCACTTCAGGAAACGCCGTCTCAAACTGCAATATATTTCTGAAGTCGGCGCCGCGAAATCGATAGACAGATTGGTCGGTATCACCAACAACGCATACATTGTGATGTGCGCCAGCGAGCATCAACACGATTTCGTTTTGAGCAATGTTCGTATCTTGATATTCGTCGATCAAAATATGTTCGAAGCGCTGCTGAAATTGCGCCAAAACATCTTTGTGCTCACGAAATAATTTGACTGTGTTGATCAGCAAATCGTCGAAATCCATAGCGCCGGCTTTCAACAATCGCGACTGATACTCGCGATAGATCTCTGCGTATTTTGTGTCGAACACATTGTCAGCGTTCAGCAACGCCTGATCTGGTGAAATCAACTCGTTTTTCCACAAACTGATGCGGGCATGCACACCGCGCGCAGGAAACCGCTTGGCATCTAGTCCGCGATCACGAATGACATAGCCCACAAGGCGTTGGGCGTCTGATTGATCGTAAATTGAAAACGTCTTCGGGTAGCCAATTTGCTCGGCTTGCATCCGCAAAATTCGGACACATGCGGCATGAAAAGTGCTCACCCACATTCGCTCGGCTACTTTGCCAACAAGCGCCTCGACTCTCTCGCGCATCTCGCCAGCCGCCTTGTTGGTGAAGGTAATCGCCAAAATTCGCATCGGGTGCGTGCCCTGACTAATAAGGTGTGCGACGCGATGCGTCAATACGCGTGTCTTACCCGAGCCCGCACCAGCGACGACGAGCAATGGCCCGCTCGGGTGCAGCACCGCGTCTTGCTGGTCAGGGTTAAGCGACGCTATGTCTAGTGATTTTTGCTCTGACACCACCCCTGCAGACTAGGCGCACCGTATGCGACTATTAAGGCGCGTCATCAGGCAGAATCGTGACTCATGGCTTCAGCGAAAAAGCTAATTATTCTGCTCCCTCCATCTGAAGGCAAGGCGAAGTCGGGCACTTCTGGCACAAAGTTCACAGAAACGAATGGCACTTTCGGCAAATCACTTGGCAAAAAACGCACAACGGTTATCGCGGCGTTGAAGCAAGCACGCGGTGGGTCTGCGAAACTTCTTGGCGTTTCAGGCGCCCATCTCGCACGAGCCCAACAAGCAAACATCGCCGTGCGCGGCGCCAAAACTTTGACCGCGTCGCAACGCTACACAGGCGTCGTTTGGGATCATCTTGATCTCGATTCGCTACCTCTCGCGCTGCAAAAAATCGCTGCCAAAAATATCGTCATAGTTTCTGGTTTGCTTGGTCTGGTTACGGCCGGTGACCCTACACCCGACTATCGCCTAAAAATCGGCGCGAGCCTCGCGCCAATGGGCAAACTTTCATCGTGGTGGCGCGAAGAAATTTCGCATGCGCTCAATAAATATTGTGCGGGTGCGGTCGTCATCAACTTGCTACCTCAAGAACACTCGGCGGCATTCGTTGCCGATAGCGAGTTGATTAAAAGCTATTTTCACGTTGACTTGGCAACGAAATCCGGCAAGGCAGGCGGTCATGACGCAAAAGCAGCAAAGGGACGCCTTGCTAGGCACTTGCTAATTAATCGAACTGATCCAGTTAAAGCACTCAAGTCGTTCAAGGACTCGCAATTTAAAGTACGAGTCTTAGAGCAATTTTGATTTCAAAAATTCAAGCACGCGCTGAACGCCAAGTTCTTGTCGTTGTTCGGTTAATACCGAATGATCTGACTTTGCAGACGACTCAAACTCGACTGCAATAAACGCGTCACCAAGCAACTTGTGCAGTTCGGCAAAGCGGGTGCCGACAAGTCGATCACCCGAATAGCGCAGACCCAAAACCTGACAACCAGCCTCTGCTCGTTGTTTTATTCGGCGCGCATCTTGCTCAGACAAATTGAGGTCTGCCGAGCGCTTCGTGCCTAATGCAAACGGCAAACTTGGCTGCGATAATACTGGCGCCAGCATTATGTCGTCGACCATCATGCCAAGCGCAAAACCGCCGCTAAAACACATGCCGACTGCCCCAACACCTTTGCCGCCAATTTCAGCGTGAAGATATTTTGCAAGTTCACGTAGCCATGAGATGATCGGCGAAGTCTTGTTCAGCGCCATCGTCGTGAATTCGCGCGAAATGCAAACTTTTGCCGCAGAGCTCGCCATATATTTGCCACTCGGAGGTTCGCCGAAGTTGCCAACCAAAAGTGGCATCACCACAGTGAAACCCGCAGCGACAACCTCGTTGGCAAACTTTTCAACTGCCGGCGTGATCCCAGGTATTTCGTGAACGACGATTACAACTGGTCCAGATCCCTTGCGAAAAGTTTCATGAGTCACACCACGACTCGAAAACTTTGACTGCGACCAACCGTTCATCGCCACAAACTTACACCTAATTCGCGCGCCGAAATTTACTTCGGTCGACCTACACCAGTTACTTTTGACCAACTCACGGCATAAACCTTGACCACATCTCCGGTGCGTGGCGCTGCGATCATCTGTCCATTTCCCAAATACATGCCGACATGACTAACTGGGTTGCGCGTAAAGATGAGGTCTCCTGGTTGAGCCGCCCCCGTCGGAATTTTTGTCAACGCGTAATACTGCGAGCGCGAAGAACGCGGTATGCCGACGCCAGCCTTGGCCCAGGCGTAAACCATTAGTCCTGAGCAGTCGAAGGCCGAGCCTGGTGATAACGCACCAAACTTGTATGGCACACCAAGTTGCGACAATGCGGCCTTAACCGCAGTGCCGGCCGCCGAAGATGGTGCGGGAATATTCGAATATTTAGTCTTCGTGAATTCGGCAGCTTTGCGGGCTGCTTCCTCGAGCGCTGCTTTGGCGCGACGACTTTGTTCACTGCGCAATAAATCACCAAGCTCGCGTAATGCCGTTGCTTGTCGAGCCGAATAAACATTTGCGCTTGCCTCGGCAGCGGCGAGTCGCTTCTTTGCGTAATCAGCGATACCACCTGCACGAGTGCGTTGAGATTCAAGTTGTTTGCGTTCACGAGCAATGTCGTCGATGATGCCTTGCAATTCGTCGAGACCACTCACGCCCGTATTCAGAGCAACCGAGGTCAAATACGACTTGCGCACCGCATCAGAAAGCGAACCTGTCGAACTCAAAATGCTCGCCAAACTATTTGAAACCGATTTGCCGACGAAAGTCTTCAGCGCAACGTTTTGCAATTGCGCTTGCATTGCGGCGAGTTCGATTTCCTTGGCTTTGATTCGGGCTTCGGTTGCAGCGATCTCTTTGTCGAGTTCAATGCCGTCGTTCAGCGCTTCGGCGTAATCTTCGGCCAATTGGTCCATCTGCTCTTCGAGACGGTCGAGCTCGTCAAGAATCGCCTCGACTTCACGCTGTTTTTGGTCAGAAGTTTGCACGAAACCACTCGCCCCAAATCTTGCCAAACCGGCGTCTCTTGCCGTCGCGCCAACCCCAGCCAAAC
>Ga0214923_10008215_pt1 | contig 11186 bp, 13 predicted proteins | sample LL1510_MetaG_FD_177993 | JGI IMG/M metagenome (GOLD analysis project Ga0214923, IMG submission 177993) | Freshwater microbial communities from Lake Lanier, Atlanta, Georgia, United States - LL-1510 | ecosystem: Environmental > Aquatic > Freshwater > Lake | place: USA: Georgia | collected... | reverse complement strand
AGGACTTAAACCTTCCCATTTTAAATATTCAAAAAGTAAAAGCTTACACTTATGTTGTACAACATCCTTATTGAAAGATGCTATTTTAAGTAATATTTTAGTTGCTATATTATCATTCATTATAAAATAACTGTATGTATTGTGTTGAGTGCTCTCTACAATTATACAATTATCTATACTAGTAAATACTTTATTACCATCATGTATACCATAATAATTTTGTTCATCTTGGTCAAAAACCTCAATGGTATCATTATGCTGATGTATTTTGTCCCATACATAATATTTTTCTTCATCATTTTTATAAACTTTTGTTGGATCTTGAATTTGAACCTGACATATCATATTTTCATAATTAGTAAATATGATAACATCTTTATAATTTTCTATACGTTCACGACAATATTTTAAAAACATATCGTTTATTTGATTGGATGATAATGTATCAATTAACGAATTAAATATATTAATTTTACCAGTAGGTTCAACTCCATTTTGTAAATCCAGTATTATATCTAATAACTTAGAATTTAAATCATAAATTTGTTGGGCGTTTTCGGGTAGTACTGATATTATATCGGTATAATGACGATCATATCTACTTCGAGATCTACTTGGAACTGCGTCTGAAACATCATTATATCTAGTTGGAACTGCGTCTGACATTTATATATATTACAAAATACAAAAAATTGTTTAAATTTTGTAATATATAATTTATTAATTGTGGTATTTTAAATTTATATTAGAAGTTCCTCTACATAAATGATATGAAAAAACTATAAAAAAATGAATATTTGAGTAAGAGGTTGAATTGTATCTAAAAAAATTTGATTGACATTTCTATTATTAGCCAATTTAAAGTAGTGATAAAAGGATGGAATTTAGGACTGCGTTTACTACAGCCGATGAATTAGCCAAGAGGACGGTGAGTGATTTTTTGGTATCACACCACAACAAGAAAGAAGCAGCCACAACCAAGGGAATTTTGGGACTTAGAAGCGAACGGACAAATTTTAACACAGAAATTCTGCCAATCTTGCGCCTTCTTTGTCCGTCCATTCGACCTATTTCAACATACCTGGATGTTGAGGAAAAACCACAATACGTTTTGACGTGGGACGAAGGGAGTTTGATTGTTCCAGAATTTGTCTTGGAAGAATCAGACAAGCATTTTGACGAATGGATGGCTCTTTTCGGAATTGGCGAGGAGCAAGATGCGGAGGAAGAGGAGGAGGAGGAAAAGTTTGACCCTTACTCAATGGTTCCCTTGGAAATGTTCTAAAAAATGAATTGGAACCATTTTTTTTATTTATAAACAATTATTCATTTTTTTTGATTATTACAATCCAATTTTGTTCTTCCCAAAATAGTTCATAAACAATATTTAGTTTACTAAGTGTTTTTATTAAATTTTCTCTATTATATATATAGTAGTATCGATTTTCTAAATTTTTTTTGGTTCGTTTTGAATGCCATGGAACCATATTATCTCCTAAAGATAATTTTTTTTTTACTATAGAATCACCTTGTTCATAACTCCAAAAGGTCAAAAATAATATTCCATTTGGTTCTAATCCATTTATTAAATTATAGATTGATTTGATACGTTTATCCTCACTATCGAGATGATGTATTACAGCTATTGATAATATAATATTATATTTTTGGTCTAATGGTTCTAAAATATTACCTACTGTTACATCAAGATTTTTATCTTCACATATTTTTACAAATTCCGGACATATATCTATTCCAGATACACTATTAAATCCAGAATTTTTAGCATAAATTAAATTGCGTCCATTTCCACATCCTGATTCAAAAATGGATAAATTATGTTTTTCTGGAATAGAATTGATAAAATTTTTAACACATGGCCATACGTAGCCTCTACTCTTATCAAATTCAGTTATAATATTACTATAAAGCATTTATTATATTTAAAAATCTAATAATTTTTATATCAATTTTTTATCATTTATTTTAAGTTTATCTAATTTTATATTAAATCACGGTTTTAAAGATATAGTTTTATTTTATTACACTATTACTTATAAATTTTTTATATTTTTGAAAGTATGGTTAAATATACATTTAATTATTAACGATACAAATACTGATGTTATAATAATATATAAATTTATTACTATAACAATAATATTAATGGAAGACGAATTGCTAAGGTTTATTATAAATTCGGATATTGATATTTTACAATTATCGAGTATTAAACCAAGAATACAATATAGTCAGCGTGATTTTGATATAAATGGATATCTACGATATATACAAAAGTATCCCAATTATATAATAGCTGATTGTTCTCTTGAAGATTGTAGTATATGTTTAGAAATTATAAAAAAACATGATAAAATATATAAATTAGATTGTGGTCATATTTTTCATGTAAAATGTTTAAATCAATGGAATAAAAATACTTGTCCATATTGTCGTAATGCTATTATTGTCATACAAAAATAATATATTGATAATAATCGGTGTAGGTGTAGGTACATTTAAAAAAATAATTTATGAATAGACTGTTTCCATAAATCCAGTTTTACGAATGAATACTTTAAAAGCATATTCGCAATCATAATAGTGTGTAATCAGTTTGAGTGTTCCTGACCTTGAACCGCATTTTTTACATTGAACAATGTCATCTAATTTAATAATATCTTCAGGATTTTCTTTTTTAGGATACATATCAATATTTAATAATTTAGTAAAATTTTGTATTAATTTTTCAGTAATTTCCGAAGTATGACACCCAAAACCACTTCCATAATAAATTTTAACATTGGTTATATGTAAGTTATTCAAAAATTCGAGTTGAATATTTGTGACTATACTATTAATGTTTGTATTGGCGTCAATATGTGCCATAAAATTATAAGTATTATTTATCATAAAACTAATAGCAGAACAAGTAGCTAAACCTGCGGTTTCAAGTGGTCCATATGATTTATGTAATATTTTATACTTTCCTTGAGATACATTATTCATATGAAGTGCCAATGTATATATTAATCTATAGAGTGTTTTTCGATATATTTAGAATTTTGGAAATTAAGAAAATCAAATTTATTATTCATAAAATCTACAAATTCGGTTTTAAATAGTTGTGATGTATTTATCCAATATTTATAATAAAAATAATTATCTATATATAGTCTCACTCTCATTCCAAAATTATTATTATCAAATAAAGACGGGTCTAATAAATACATTTTTTCAAGATTAAATGTTATTTTATTATAAATTATAAACAAAATATCTTTTTCTTTCATTGACATATTTTGATATATTTTATATAAATTATTATCAGATGAAGGTATATTTACATTTTGATATAAAAATTTAATTATATTATTCAGTTGTTCATAACGTTCAATTAAAAAATCATCAATTTTGTCAAAACTTACAATTACATTATCAATATATTCTTTTTGTTTAATTTGTTCTTTTTGAGTGCTATCTATATAAAATCCTATAAAAGCACCGGCTAAAATTAAACCTGTGGCGATTCCCTGCATATTATTGATATTTTCATAATAATTTGCTGGAACATAATCGTGAATAAATTTAACAGTTAAAATAAATATTATAATACTTATTAAAACAATATATAATATTATAAATTTATTCATATATAATATATTATGATAATTTTAACCAATATATTTAATTCAATATATAAAAATGTGTATAATAGCTTTCTTACTATAATTATTTTGGTGTTGTTATTTATCATTATGTATAAAATATATAAATTATATATTAAACAGTATATATATATTGGCTGTTTATATTCAAAAAGTGGTTTAATAGGGCAACCTTCTTATAATAATTACCAAATGTTATTAGAAGCTTTTAGGTATTCTATTAATAAATATAATGTTAATATAGCTATAGTTCCTATATATGTTGATTTAGGGAACAATCCCGATAATTATAGTAAATGGGTTGAAGAATGTGTAATAAAATATAATGTAAAATATTTTTTCGGATGTTGGAGTAGTGTAGAGAGGAAAACAATAATACCTTTACTTGAAAAATTCAATGTGCGTCTTTTTTATCCATTAAGAACTGAGGGGTTTGAGTATTGTAAAAATATTTATTATTTTGGACCATGTCCGAACCAATATATTATTCCTTCTTTAGAATATTTATTTGATAAGTATTATTTTTATCAAGATGTTTATATAATTGGAAATAATAGTATTTATTCACAAATTTTAATTAAAATAATTAGTAAATTATGTTTAGATAAAAAACAAAGATATGAAAAAAAACTAACTTATATTAAGTTATATGAATTACCGAATAGAGACTATTCAGATTTTATTATGACTATGTTTAAAACAACACCAAAAGGTGCTATATTAATTAATTTATTTGAAGGTATTTATTTTGTTGAATTTACAAAACAACTTTTTATAATGTATAAAGATTACTTTGTAAATACAACTAATAAATTAATAGATAATAATACTAAACTAATTAAATATTTAAATCAAAATATTGATAATGATAAAATACAATTAGAAGATAGATATCCGTCTGTTTCATTTGGTATAAATAATTATAATATTTCGAAAGAAAATATGTTATATTCAAAAAGGTCATATAATGTATCATCTTTTACAGATGTTATATTGACCGATAAAGTATATCAGATTTATGTAGGAAATAATGACGTGAAAAGAGACCTAGATTTTTTAATTCAATATATTAAAGATTATAATATAAATATAGGCGATGCTCAATATAGCACATTTATATCAACATTGTTTTTTGTAAAAACAATTAAAGAAATGTTAAATAAGGGTGAGAATATTAATGATACAAATGTATATGATAAATATATGAAAGGAATGGTAACTAGTGTAAGTGGCAATCATATACTTAATACAAATCATCATATCAGTATGCATTTATATATAAATTTAGTGGATGAAAATGGCAGAGGATTAATTGAACATCAATCATTTAATAATTTAGTTCCAAATCCTTTTATGGGAATTTATGATAAAATATTTACAACAAATGCTAACTATTTATATTATTCAGGGAATATACAATAATAAAACTATATAACAATATTATATATATATATAGGTTTATTAAAATGACAATAATATTGTATTTATTGCATAAAATAGTTAGTTTTTATTGTCTTCATAGAGTGAATATTTTTAAATTTATACGACTATTTAAAAATAAGTGGTTTTTATTTTTTTTAACAGGATATACTTGTATAAAATTATATAGAAATTCTATTAAAATACCATTTCAATTACTGCCATATTTAAATAAAAAACTAATAAATGCTACTATTGATATAAAAGAGAAATCTCAAAATCAAATTGTTACACTAAATAACAAAATAAGGGAAAAAATAGACATTGATATAAATCGATTACCACTAATTGGTCTGTCTGATAATATAATTATTGATTATATAAATATTATTAAAGAGCATGATACTACTTATAAATTAATTAGTGGATGTATTTATGATAGTGAAGAAAATATTCATAAAAATATTATGATGAGGGCGTATGAACAATATGCGTATTCAAATCCAATGCATGGGGATATTTATAATTCAGTTGTTTTTATGGAAAGAAATATAATATCTATGATTGGTTTTCTATTACATAATAATAATCCGTGTGGCACTATAACCAATGGTGGCACTGAAAGTTTATTTTTAGCAATAAAATCTTATCGTGATTTAAAACATACACATCTTCCAAATGTAGTAGTTCCTGATACAGTACATTGTAGTATTGATAAAATATGTCATTATTTGTGTATAAAAGTTATAAAAGTAGCTACAGACAAAGAACATCGTGTTTGTGCTAATAAATTAATGAGATATATTAATAATAGCACTATAGCAGTTATTTTATCAGCTCCATCGTATGGTTTTGGTGTTATGGATGATGTAGCTACAATAGCTCCTATTCTTTTCTCTAAAAATATACCACTACATGTAGATGCCTGTCTAGGAGGTTTTATCTGGATGTTTTTGGAAAATGGATATAGTGAAAAATATGGTTTTAATAATCAAGGTGTTACAAGTATTTCGGTATGTCTACACAAATATGGGTATGCGCAAAAAGGTGTGTCTTCAATAATTTATAGGGATGAAAAACTATTAAAGTCGCAATATTTTGCTACAAATGACTGGGATGGGGGATTTTATGTGTCTCCTTCATTTTCGGGTTCCAGAAGTGGCGGATTGGTCGCACAAGCTTGGGTGGGAATGTTATCGCGTGGATTGAGTGTTTATAAATCAAATGCTATAAATATTATAAATTTATCGGTTTATACTATTCATCAATTAGGTAAAATAACTGGACTTACTGTTTTTCCGCGTGATTTACATATTATTTGTTTTTCCTATGGTAATAGCACATATAAACTATATGATTTTTTATGTCAGCGTGGGTTTTTATTAAATGCTTTACAAAATCCATCAGCTATACATATTTGTATTACTTTACAGCATACAAAATCACTTATAGATGAATTATGTAATGAAATAGTTGCTTTTATAAATTCTGAAAAATCTATTGTTATTGAAGAAGGAATAGCTCCTATCTATGGGATGCGTTCGGGTCTTCCAATATATGCTAATGAAATTATTAATGTTTGTTTAAAATTATATCTATCATCTAAATATTCTAATAATTTATGAATTTTAAATATAAAAAATTGAATAAAATATAAAAATTGATATATTAATATATATATAATAATATAAATAAAGATGATTATTCCTATTAGATGTATGACTTGCGGTAATATGATTGCTAGTAAATGGAAGATGTATCAAGAGGTATTATCTACATCGAAAACCGAAGCTAGAACTAATCTAATTACAAATGATATTGAAGATTTAAAAAAACCGACGGCTGAATTAATGGCACTTGATGCCGTTGGTGTTCAACGTTATTGTTGTCGTAGACATTTATTAGCTCATACCGATATTATTGATATACTTTAAACTCGTATTGTTGTAGACATATTTTTATTTAAAACATAATAAATCGTTTGATTTTACAGCAACATCTACTATGCGCTAATTTATATACCTAATTATATATGGGTCAAGTGTAAAAACAGGTAATTTAGTTTTGATGATTTCAAAAGCTCTATTTCGACTTATATTACAAATAGTAGATAAATAATAGATTAATACTATTAGACTAATTCTACGACCATTATCACAAACTACTATAACGTTTTTATTTTCATTATAGTGAAATTGTATTAATTTTTCGGTTGCTTTTTTAGCAAATTCCTCAACTTTTTCTAAATACACATAATTTATTTCAACTGGTTGGATAGTTTCAAATAGTTTATTACAATTTAGAATTGATTTTATTTTTTTCTCTTGACACCATTCTAAGTTATCAGTTTGTTTTGCTTGTCCTAACCATAGACCTGTTATTATTTCCATTTGTTATATTTAAACAAATGGATAATAATTTTAAATAAAAATTATAAATCACTTATTCTTTTAATTGGAGGATGGTCTCGACTTAATTGATAAAAAGGGTTTCCAAAATTATTAAAATTTTTAACAAATTCATTTTCTAATTCAATAATATATTCATTATCATCATTGTCTAATTCAATTTCTTCTATACTATCACTCTTTTCAATATAATTATCAATTTGTTCTTCAATCTGACTATCTTCCATAATAGTAAATAGATTTTGTTTATTACGGTTTATAGAATGATAATAATCACTATTATTTTCATTTTCTAGTCGTTCAATCTCTTCAAAAACTTTTTTAAAATCACGTCTAAAATTATATTGTGATTGATTACCATTTTTATTATTATTATTTGTATAAATAGCTTTATCAAATGTTTGTATTTTTTCAATCATTTGCTCAAGTAAATTCAATTTATAATTACTTAAAATAAATAGATTATCACCCTTATATTCTACAAAACTACTATTACTAAAATTTTTCATAGATTGTATTACTTCAGTGACAAGAGCATGGTCTACTGTGCGATGAATAAATCGATATTCTCCATATTTTTTTCTATTTAATTCAAATTCGTTTTCTAGATTACTTAGTTCATTAATTAGTTCTTGTACACTTTCACGAGAATAGGCACTAACCAAAAATTTATGTTGTTCTGTTTTATATTCAATATATGCTCCATTTTTAACTTTACCAGTTATATCTTTGATATGACATCCATTTTTTCCAATAATAAAACTTACAGATTCAGGTTTTACTATTTTTTCACTATATAGTTTTTTATCCATTTAATATAGATAAGTATTGTATATTCTTTAAATCGTTACATTATTTACATATAAGGATATATTCAATTTTTTTGATCATTTTTTATTAAATCTTTATAATTAATTGATAAATTTAAAATCTATATAAAGATTGTATATTATATATATAATAAGATATAAAAAATCCGAATGTTTGGACATATGGACATTATAAAAAATATATATGATGCAATTAGTGTATATAAAAATAATTATCCTCTTCAGGAAAGGCAAATATTAGACCCATTAACAACAATGATAAAACTCGCTTTGTTGGGTTTTAAGCAAGATGGAACGAAACTTGCCATTGACGCGAACCGTATTTATTTCCAGGAACCAACGTTATTTCAGGGTTTTTGGCGTTGGGCATATGGAAATAAACGTTATGAACTGCATCATTTATTAAATCCAATACTTAAGGCAGTAAAACGATACGATATAAATACTTCTTCTATTAAGATGATATTTCAATGTTCTGTAATAGGTTTAGATAAGTTGAAAAGTAGTTATAATAATGCTAGTAATGTTGTAAATCATAGTTTAGACTTATACATGAGCATAATAAATAATGTAATTGTGCCTGATAGTGTGCGAAATAATAGTGCTATTTTTCATAGTGTTCAAGAAGACGAGGAGAATAATAAGCAAATATCTATTTTTCAAAATTTGTGGGCTGACGAAGAAATTATATTAGTAGCGAATATGTTAAACCAGATACAAAATAGTAAAAAAGACGCTAAAACATATATAGATGCGGTGAATACTATATTAGTAATGAAGGAAGATAGGGCTAATGAATTAATCAGTGAATTAACTCGACGGCTTTAAGTTAATAAAAAAATTGAAATTTAATAATATGTATTTAAAAATAACATATTAAATACATATTAAAACAACATGGATGATATAGAAAAACTCTTTCGGTCTCGCAAAACTATTTTACAAATGCTTATTGACCGTGGATATACAATTTCAAATGATTTAATGATAGAAGATAAGGATGCGTTTAAGAAGTTATTCTATAGTAAGACACTGGATTTCCGAGTAGACCAAGATGGTAAAACTTCAGTATATGTAAAATGGATGCTTAATTTTAAAATTAAACCTAATATGATTAAAGAAACAATAGATAATATTCGTGAAGACAATTTTTCGGATGATAATTCTAGTAAAATTATTTTAATAACAAAAGCTAAACCAAATACAAATATAAGTAAAATATTTAAGGATAAAGAATTTCGTGGAACAGAATTATTTTGGTTAAATACTGTAATTTTTAATATTACACATCATATTTTAGTCCCAAAACATACTAAAATGACAGATGACGAAGTAAAAAAATTATTGGGAGAATTATTTATACAAAATAAATTTCATTTACCAATCATGTTAAAGAGTGATCCTATTACTCGGTATCTGGACTTGTCATCAGGAGATGTTTGTCGTATTACACGATATAGTCCTACAAGTGGGGAATATTTTAGTTATAGAGTAGTTAAATAGTTTTTTAATTTCTCAGGAATATCATATAATGAAGAATAGATTGTCTAATAATCAGATATATAATAAATATTATATGGATACTAGAACATATACAATACCTATAGTTTATTATGGTGAAAAACCTACAATTGACCATTTATCATATAAACAATATATAAATACGGTTCAGTCTGGTAGTATTAAACCTAAAGATAATCCTGTTAAAAATATTGAAAAAAAAATGATAAATTTAGAAATAGAGATACATTCACTGGATGACCTCATTGAATTGGCTAAGAAGATTGGTGTTGATTATAAAATAGCACCTGATATTGAATATAACATAGATTTGCCAATGATTAAAAATTTATTACCTGAAATGAATAGTTTAAATGAAATGATAGGACAACGGGGTCTAAAAACCCAAGTTGCTCATCTTATTTTATTTTTTAGTCTACACCTTGATATTAAAAATGATGATTTATTACATACAATTATTGATGGTTCACCTGGCACAGGTAAGACTGAATTTGCTCAAAAAATAGCAAAAATCTATTTAAAATTAGGTATATTAAAGCGCGATATATTTAAAAAAGTAAAACGTAGTGATTTAATTGCTGGATATTTGGGGCAAACAGCATTAAAGACGGAAGAAGTATTAGATGAGGTGAGAGGAGGTGTTTTATTTATAGATGAGGCATATTCGTTGGGTAATAATCAGGGTAAGGAAAGTAGAGATAGTTTTAGTAAAGAATGCATAGATATATTAAATCAAAGTTTAACAGAAATGCGCGATAACCCAGAAGACTATTTTATTTTAATGATAGCTGGTTATAAAGAGGATTTAAAGAATAGTTTTTTTGCGTTAAATGATGGATTAGAACGTCGGTTTAGTATTCATTTTTCAATGGATGACTATAGTAGTCAAGATTTAATAGATATTTTTAAAAAAAAAACAATTGAAGCTGGTTGGAACGTAGAAGAGACAGCTATTACTACTAATTTTATGGATAGTAATAAAGAGTATTTTAAATATGCGGGTGGTGATATGGAAAGTCTATTTTTAAAATGTAAAATAGCACACAGTAAAAATCTTATTTCTGGAAAAAATAAAAATAAGCGTGTATTGAATGAACTTGATATTCGTGATGGACTAGATATATTTATAAAAAATCCAACTGTTAGTGATAGAAAACAGGATGATACAACGGGAAATTGGCGTAATATATATTTATAAATATATTTTTGTCTATATTTTAAGATTTTCTTCACACCAGTCTAGAACATCTTGAACATAAATATTTGGTATTTTATTAAAATCTATAAGTAATCGATTTAGATTATATCTTTTTTTATATTCTGTATTTTTATTTAAGGCA
>Ga0214923_10008214_pt1 | contig 11187 bp, 10 predicted proteins | sample LL1510_MetaG_FD_177993 | JGI IMG/M metagenome (GOLD analysis project Ga0214923, IMG submission 177993) | Freshwater microbial communities from Lake Lanier, Atlanta, Georgia, United States - LL-1510 | ecosystem: Environmental > Aquatic > Freshwater > Lake | place: USA: Georgia | collected... | reverse complement strand
TGAAATTTTTAGGTTTAACAATTTGATTTTTATTTGTAATTTTTTTTATAGAAATATGAAAGTATTTATTTTTTTTCAAATTATTTAAATACTTATAAGATTCATATATATCATTGTATAAGTCAAAAAAAATATCATTTGTTTTTTTTGTTTGATTTATATTATTTATGTATTTATTTTTTGAAAAAAATAACATTATTTGTTCACTATTTTTAGATAATTTCATTTTATTATATGAAATGAAATTATTTATTAAATTATATCAAATGAAATTATTATTTAAACATAATAAACAGGAACATTTAATCTTACAGCTCCTAAATTCTCTTCTGAACCAACACCAAAACGTTGTGCCATGTATAAATTTTGAACAGCAACGGAAGAAGAATATCTTTTAGAAAAAGCAATTCCACTATCTTTAAATAAAGCGCCAAGAAATTCAGGTCTGGTGTGATGATTTTCATTAATACTATTACCGCCAGCAGTACCATAAACTAGTGTTTCACTTCCATTAACGTCAGTATTGTTAGCAGATCCAGAATATGCAGTACTAGCAATAAATATTTTTTTAGCAAAATTTATAAAACTATTTCCTAAAGGAGCGCCAGAAGCAGTTGTCGCACTGCTTAATAAAGATACTATTTGATTTGCATTATTTGCACTCAATGTACATTTTCCAGTATCTAAAATTGGTGTTCCATCATCCATTACAAACATTAATCTAACACCATTTTTTCCTGTTGTAGCAGATCCAGTAGTATTAGTAGAATTTATTCCGTTAAGAACAGATACAGAAGAAGCAATTAATTTATAATAATTGACTGCACCAGTCAATCCAGCAACAACAGTAGAAGCGCCATAAGGATTATCCAATACTGTTTTTAAAGCATCTTGAACAGTTACATTATATGCAGCAATAGAAGCAGCAGTTGAAGCAGAAACAGTCTGTGAAATATCAACTAAATAATCACCATTACCACCAGTTGTACCATTAATTTGCGTTAAAACACCAACAGAAGTTGCACCAGTAATGCTAATAAAAGTTCCCAAGGTAATTGGAGTACCTGAAATTCCAGAAACAGTTAATGTTGTTCCACTTTGGGCAACAGTAAAAGAAGCGGCAGTCTGTGTAAAACTAGAGTTTAACAAAACACTCATTTGCTGAGTCAAAAAAGGTTTATTCGCATAAACATTAGCAGCCATTATACGTTAAATAAATATTTTTTTTTTTACAAAAAAAATAAATTTTTCTAAAATTTTAGAATTATTTTTTCTAAAGTTTTAGAATTATTTTTATTTACTTTATTTTTTTATTTATATTATTTATAAATGGATTTGTTTTATAACAGTGATTCAAATAATAGTTTGTTTAATGATTCAGATGTATTTAGTCAAGTTAACCCTTTAATTAGTAATAATGATGATGGATTACCATTTGTATCTGTTTTTCCTACTTCACCAAATTTATTAACTGGTTATTCATTTTTTGGTACAATTGTTTTAAATTGGGCAGAACCTACTTCATATGGAAACTCATCTGCAATAGCATATAATGTTTTTCAAGATGGTGTTTTACTTACATCAAGTCCTATATATGAAACAACTTATACAATAAATAATTTATCTCCTAATACTAGTTATACTTTTTCTATTGTTCCAATTAATGGTAATGGTTATATCGGAGTTGGTTCATACATAACTTTAAATAGCGCTTGTTTCAAAAAAGGTACTAAAATATTATATTTTAATGAAGAAACTAATTTAGAAGAATATATTTTAATTGAAAAATTAAGAAAAGGAATGAAGGTAAAAACTTCTCTTGATGGATATAAAAAAATAGAACTAATTTGCAAATCAAACCTTTACAATACATTTAAAGATAAAAAGAACAAGGATGGATTATACAAATTAACAAATGCAAATTATCCTGAATTATTTGAAGATTTATATATTACTGGTGCACATTCTGTTTTAGTTAATTATTTAACAGACGAACAAAGAACAGATATAAAAAATCTACTAAATGATGTGTATGTTACTGGTGACAAATATCGTTTACCAGTTTGTTTTGATGAGAAAGCAGAACCTTATAATGAAGAAAAAGATTTTGAAGTATGGCATTTTGCTCTAGAAAATGAAAATTATTTTGGAAATTACGGAATTTATGCCAATGGATTATTAGTAGAAACATGTAGTATCAGATATATAAAAGAAATGCTAAATTGTGAAATAATTGAATAATTGAATAATTGAATAATTTAATAATTGTATATTTAAATTTTGTTATAATAATATTATATGGATAGTTATATTATTATTATTTTAGGAATTATACTTTTTATTTTAATTTTATTAAATCATATATCTTTGCAAACAGTAAATGTGCAAGCAAAAGCAGAAGATGGCAATTGTTCTCAAACTGTTTATGGATGTTGTCCTGATGGTGTAAATTCAAAAATTGATTTTTATGGAACAAATTGTCCTAGTTACAAACCACCACCAGGGTATCCGAATGTTCCACCTCCACCTCCGCCTCCAGGACCAAACCCATATGTTCCTAAACCTATTGGTGGATGTGCAGGAACAAGGTATGGTTGTTGTCCTAATAATTATACACCAAAAATAAATGAACAAGGTAGCAATTGCATAATTACATCATAATTATATTCATTTTTATAAAATATAATAATAAATAATAAAATGATAAATAAAATGATAAATAAAATGATAAATAAAATTGCAAAATTACCCAATGAAATTCAAGATAAAATAATATCTTATACTTATAAGTTTCAAAACAAAAAATTAATAGAAGATATTATAAATTATAATATAACAAAAAAAATAATTCTTGAAAAATATTATCAATATTGGATTAATAAAATTGGAGATCTTGAACCAGAAGATAAATATTGGTTAGTAAATGATATTATTCTTTATCTAAATAAAAATGAAGAAAATAACACTTGTTATGTAGATAATTATTATATTTTTTTTAGTCGTAATTATTCATTAAATAATAAAAAAAAAATTAATAATTATATTTTTAATTTTTATAAAGAATCTGCAAATAAACAAGTAAATATATTTTGGGGATTATTAACACCAAATGAAAGAATTGAATTTATTGAAACAAATTGATTTTTATTATATATTTTATTATATATTTTATTATATATTTTAGACCTTTTATCGTAAAAACGTTAAAATAATTATGTTCTTATATATTCATATTGAGTGTAAACCCAATTATAATCTAATGAATTTTCAATATAATACATTTGACGACATTTATTACGATTAATGGATTTTGGATACTGTTTTCCAATCCAAACTGAATATTTTATAAAATCATCATTTTCATTTACATCTATTTGAATAACATCAGAGTTATTCATTTGCCTTCCTTCATAATTATATAGATTAGGAAAATAATACTTGTATCTTAATTCATTATTATAAATTTCAAAATATTCTAAACAAAACGTAATAAAATGAAGTACACGATATCTATCATCTGTTTTTGGAATAATAGAAATAATTTCCCCTTTTCTCATAATAAAATGTTCATCATATAAAAGAATATAATTTATTATATCATGCGGTAAGTTACTAAATATATGTTTCATTTAAAAAATATATGTTTATTTTTTAAGTTATTTTTCAAGGTATAAAATGAGGAAAGGTGTAAATCTTTGAACATTTTTGTTATAATTCATTACGTCTAATTTTTTCACGAATTAACATTAATTCATCGCACACTTCTGGTTCTTTTCCTTTTACAAAATATGTTAATTTTGCATTATTTGTTGCTAATAATAAGTTTTTCAAATCTTCATTTTGAGTAAATTTAGCGTATTGCGCTGCATATAATTCTTTTTTATGTCTTTTTCCAAAAAAATCAGGGTCTATTTCTACTTCTTTTGGGCGCAATAATTCTGTTTTGTATTTACCTGTTTTACTTCCCGCTGCTTTAGCCATTATAGGATCTTTAGATAAATCTGTTCCTGAATCTAGAGAGAAACTTAAATAAAAATCTGGATGCATACGTTTAAATTTAGATCCTTGATAATAATGTTCTACAGACGCCCACTTATGATTATCTAATGTAAAATTTTCTACCCAAAAATCAGACAATTTTTTACGCCATTGTGGTATAGTTGCTAGTTCAGAATATTCTTTTAATTTCATATTAGGAATTTTCTCTCCATTTCCTTTTCCTGGTAATGGTTTATCCAAAGATTTTGCATAAAATTGAAAAACAATATCATCATCATATAATCCTCTCAATTTAGATTCTGTAAGATCTTCATAATGCGCTTCTTTAATAAGTGACTTTGAAACACCTGCTTTAAACTTTTGAAAATCAGGAATTAATGAGAATAATCCTGAATTTTTTTCTAAACACTTGTCATGAATCATTTTTTTTAAATCATATGGTAATTCTATAAATTTAAAAATTAATTTTTTCTTGTAACCAATTAATTTATAATGATCGCCTGTATGATCAACAATAATATAAAATTCAGGTAAAAAACGTCCTCTTTCTTCTAATATTTTATCAATTGTTGTTCCACAATTTAATACATTTTTAAAATCATCATTTTTATAATTTTCACTTGATAATATAATAAATTTAAAATTTAATATTCTCTCTAATGTAGAAATTGCCCAAGTATCCGCCCAAAAGTCGCATTTCTTTATTTTATTTTTAAACAATTCAAAAGTATCAATTCCTTTCATAAATTTAAATTCTTTTAATATTTGACTTGTTATTTTTTTTTCATTAACTAATTTGTCATGTTGTTTTTTTACTTCAGTTGCTTGATGTGCAATCATTTTTTTCTCATTTCTGTCAATAACACTAGCAAATTTTTCTTGTAATATAATATATTGTCCTTCTAAATCTTTTATTAAAGTAGTATCTCTTATTAAAGCAGCGTTATACATATCATATTGTTCTTTATAATCTAAAAAAGTTTTTTCTGTTGCTTCATTTGATAATTTTGTTCTTATTTTATTTACTGATGTTTGTTGACCAATACTTGAAAAAGCGTCACGAACAGTTGCAAATAAACAATCACCTCCACCTTCATTATCTGTAATACTATAATTTTTATTTTTCATAAATTTTTCTACCCATAAGTCCTTAGGTGATGCATGATATTTCTCTCTATAATCTTTCGCTTGTTCTTTAGTTTCTTCTCTTAATAATGGTTGTAAAATAATACCATTTGTTAAAGTAAAAATATCTTTTCTTTCTTCTGGAATTTCATAATCTTCATTATATTCTATTTCATCGTTTTCTTCTTTTTCATCTTCACTTTCTTCTCCTTCTTCTAATACTTTTCTTAATGGTACTTCAGGTGTTAATCTCATTTTAGATAAAAAAATAGCGTTAGCAAAAGAATAAATTAATGGTTCATTTGTATTTTCTATATCTAAATTATTATCTTCATCCAAATAAGATAAGTAATCTGTTCCTCTTATTTCATATAACCCAATTTGTATAACTTTATTATTATGTTTCACCAAATAAATTGGAAAATATAATATATTTTTATCTTCAAATGTATTTTTTGCATTTCCAATAGCAATAATAACATCAATACCATGTATTTCAATTTGATATAAATTTGCTTCTGTTTTTAAATCTCCTGAATCAACACTTTTTAATTCTGGATAACTAATATCATTATTTAATTTAGATAAAACCATTTTATATTTTATATTTTATTATAATATTTTTTTAATATTATAATATTTTTTAATAATATAAGTTTTTTAATAATATAAGTTTTTTAATATATAAATCAAATAGTAATTAGAAAAGATTATAATAAAATAATAATTAAAATATAATAAATTTTTTCATGAATTTATCTTTTTTTAATTCATCAATATAAAACCACAATTTTTTTCTTTTTATAACGATATTTTCATTTTCTTTATTAGTTTCAAATAAAATTAAAAATTGAATAATTTCGTCTTTATTACATTTTTTTGATTTTAATTCTTTTGCAATTTCATAATATTCACATATTAATAATAATTCTTTTACAGTAAAATTGTCATTGTATTCAACCATTTTAAAAATAAAATCTTCTGGTATTGTATCTTTTGAATCAAATAATAAATGATTTAATTCAAAATCAATGTCATTTATTTCATTTTGTTCATTTGTTTCTTCTTTTATAAAAAAAAAAATATTTTCATTATTATCCATTTTATTATCCATTTTATTATATATTATATTATTTATATTATATTACGTTTAAATTTATTTTTACATATCAATTAAATCCATAAATTTAAAAATAGTTTTTGTTGTTAAACTTTTATAATCTTTTACATTACTTTTGGCAATTTTTTCTATAATTTCATTAATAGAAAAACCATCAATTTTTTCATAATTATCATTATATAATTCATTTTTGTATAATATAGAAACTATTTCTGCAATTTCATCTACTTGATTTTTTTTATTGTCTTCATTTATAAATGTATAAATATTAAATAATAATAACCTAGTTATATTTATAATAACATCTTTTGAAATAATATTATTCAACATAAGATTTAAATAAAATGACGCTAACGCTTTTCTTTTTTCATTTATTTTATTTATTTCACAAAATTTATTATAATCTACATCTTGATCCACATATTCAATATTATTAAACAATTCTGTAAAATTTGATAAATTTGTATCTATAAGTGCTTTAACTAATTCATATTTTAAAGATAAATCTGTATACAAGTTAGCATATAATTTTGAATAAAAACGATTATTAGAAGCAATATCAAATATTATATTTATTACTTTTGTAACATCTTCATTATTTGTATTACTTTCTATTATTTTATCAATAATTTCAAAAATTTTATTAGATATTTCTACATAATTTTTATCATTCAATCTATTCAAATTACTACGAATAGAATCTATTTCTGCATTAATTCCCGTAGTATTTTTCAATTTTGTTGTTTGAAAAGTTCTAAATACTTCCCAGTCTTCATCATTTACAATTTCTGTTGATTTATTTTTATTACGTCTATTATTTTTTTTTGTATTAATAGGTACAGATAATAATTCTGTTTTTAATGGATTTTCTTTTTTTTGAAAAACAGGAGTTTTTACATAATCTGGAGAACCTACTTCTAACGCTAACTCAGAAATAATTTTAATAGTATTTTCAGGTATTTGAAAATCAAATCCTTGATTTAAAATATATTTAAAATTATCAATAGAGTATTTTGCTATTTTCGCTGACATTTTTCATAATATTAACTTTATATATTTATATCAATTTTTTTATATAATAATTATAAATACACTTAAATAGATTTTAATAATTATATAAAATAATGAATACAGTTGAAACGGATTTGTTTGAGTGCAATAGTAACACGGATGAAGAGATATACAATTCTTCATATGAAATAAAATCATGGGATGAATTAGAAATAGATCCCAAATTATTAAGAGGAATTTTTGCTTATGGATTTGAAAAACCTAGTCCTATTCAGCAAAAAGCAATTCGTCCTTTAATTCAAAAAAAAGATATAATTGCTCAAGCGCAATCAGGAACTGGTAAAACAGCGTCATTTACAATAGGAGCGTTGGCAAATGTTGACACAACTATTAATAGTACTCAAATATTAGTTTTATCACCAACAAGAGAACTTACTACTCAAACAGCAAAAGTATTCATGAATTTAGGATCTATGATGGATAATTTGCGTGTTCAAACGGTTTTTGGTGGTTCAACAATGGAAGATAAAAGTATATTTTTAGATAAAAATATTCCTCATGTTATTTGTGGTTGTCCTGGTCGTGTAAATGATATGATGCGTCGTGATAAAATTACTTCTAAAGATATTAAATTAGTAATTTTAGATGAAGCAGATGAAATGTTATCATTTGGTTTTAAAGAGCAAGTTTATAACATATTTCAATATTTCAGTAATAATGTTCAAGTTGCTTTATTTAGCGCTACATTACCAGAAAATATTTATCCAATTATTAATAAAATAATGCGTAATCCTGTAAAAATTAGTGTAAAACGAGAAATGTTGACATTAGAAGGTATTAAACAATATTTTATTGCAGTAGATGATGATCGTCAAAAATATGCTACATTAAAAAATTTGTTTTCTTTTTTATCTATATCACAATGTATTATTTACTGTAATAGTGTAAAACGTGTTCAAGAACTATTTGAAGCTATGACAGAAGATGGATTTCCTGTTTGTAGAATTCATAGTAATATGGATAAAAATGAAAGAGATAAAACATTTAGTGATTTTAAAACTGGAACATATCGTGTTCTTATTTCATCAAATGTTACAGCGCGTGGAATTGATATTCAACAAGTTAGTATTGTAATTAATTTTGATTTAGCAAAATGTGTTCATACATATCTACATAGAATTGGTAGAAGCGGTAGATGGGGTAGAAAGGGTGTAGGTATTAATTTTATTACTAGGAGGGATGTTTATAAACTAAAAGAAATTGAAAAACATTATTCATGCGAAATTGAAGAAATGCCAATTGATTTTGGTTTTTTATCTGGTGTTTAGATAAATAATCTACATTCGTACATTGACTATGCGTAAAATAAATTCATTATATTTCTTATTTTAATATAATGAATACTAATCAAAATGACAAATCACAAGAAAATGATCATAAAAATGATGATAAAAATAATAATGAAAAACAATTTGAAACTAATAATTTATTAAATAAATTAAATGATGTATTTAAATTACCAATTTATTATAATGAAAAAAAAGTAGAAATAAAAGAAAATATAGTAAAAGATTTAGAATTAATAAATAATCAAACAAATGATTCATCGTGTAATCCAATTTATACATTTTTATTTAATAATGATAATGATGTTTCTATAAAAATAAATGAACAATTTGCAAAATATTATACAACAGATATAAATTATTTAAAAGAAAATCAAAAACTTTTACAAGAGTATATTCCAATAAAAAATAAATACAAAAATAAATCAAAAAATTATCAAAAAATAATAGATATATGGTCTGAATTAAAAATAGAATCAGGATTTAAAGAAAAATATTATTATGTAGATTGGGAAATATTAGAATGGTTAAATACGTCTGAATTTTTTTTACAATTTATGAGTTTATATAATTTATTCTCTCCTGTTTTTTCACTTCTTATGCCTTTATTATTACTAATTGTTCCATTTTTAATTATTAAAGTAAAAGGATTAGATATTTCAATTGAACACTACTGTGCAATATTAAAAGTACTTGCACAAACAAATTCAATAGGAAAATTATTAACTGCTAACTTTAATGAAATACCATTTCAAGATCAAATATATATATTTGTTTCTGCTGGATTTTATTTATTTTCTATTTATCAAAATATTATGGTTTGTATTCGTTTTCATAAAAATATGATTGCGATTCATGATCATTTTAAAGAAATAAAAATATATTTAAATGATACTATTAATAGAATGCAAAATTATATTAGTTATTCTGATAAATTTAATACTCACAAAATATTTAATGATTTACTTAAACAAAAACTTACTTTATTAAAAGATATTTGTTTTAAATTATCAAATATATCAGAATACAAATTAATGAATTTAACTAAAATTAAAGAAATTGGTACTTTATTAAAATACTTTTATCAATTGCATACAGATAAAACATTTGACAACCTTATTTTATATTCTATTGGATTTAATGGTTATATTGATTGTATAGAAGGATTACAAGAAAATATTTTAGAAGGAAAAATAAATTATGCATCATTTATAAATAAAAAATCTAAAAAATCAAATAAAAGTGTATTTAAAAACAATTACTACGCTTGTTTAAAAAATGAATCTCCTATTAAAAATACTATTCATTTTAATAATAATTTAATTATTACAGGTCCAAATGCATCAGGTAAAACAACTATTTTAAAATCAGTTTTAATAAATATTATATTTACACAACAGTTTGGTTGTGCATTTTATGATTCTGCCAAATTTAAACCATTTGATCATATACATTGTTATTTAAATATTCCAGATACTTCTGGGCGCGATAGTTTATTTCAAGCAGAAGCTAGAAGATGCAAAGAAATTATTGATTATATAAATAATAATAAAACAGATACACATTTTTGTGCATTTGATGAAATATATTCAGGTACAAATCCAGAAGAAGCGGAAAATAGCGCTTCATCATTTATGCTTTATTTACAAAAATACAAAAAAGTATTTTCAATACTAACAACACATTTTATAAATGTATGTAAAAAATTAGAAAATATTGATGGAATTATTAATTGTAAAATGAGAACAATGAAACAAAATAATATTTTGAAATATATGTATAAATTAGAACCAGGTATTTCAGATGTAAAAGGTGGTATTAATGTATTAACAGAAATGAATTATCCCAAAGAAATAATTGACAATATTTTATAGCAATTTTATATTTTATATTTTATATTTTATATTTTATATTTTATTTTTATATTTTTATAATATTCGTTAATTCATTAATTAATTAATATATTCTTTTTGTAATAAAATGGCCTCATTAAGTGATTTATTTAATCCTACTTTTTTAATGTTTTTAGGAATATTAGTGCTTGTTTCTGCTATGATGGTTGTTTATTTTGAAAGTAAACTAAGAGAACAAAATCATAAAATTACTTCTATGTTTAGTTTGGTTTCTACTTTAGCAGAAGATATGAATAATATAAGAATTACATTCGGTCATACATTGAATCAAATAGATATGCAAAACAGTAATATTGACATTTCTTTAGAAGAACCAAGATTAAAATTAATTCCTGTTTCGGATGACGAAGAAGATGAAACAGATGATGAAGATGACAGACAGGATGAAGATGACAGCGAGGATGAAGATGAAAACGATGATGAAGATGAGGGTGAGAGCGAGAATGATAGTTTTGAAGTTGATGAAAACTGTCACGATGAAGAATTTAATATTAAAGTTTTAAAAATAAATTCTAATGAAGAAAATGACACTTCTAATTTAGTATTGAATGAAATTTTAGAAATAAATGAACAAGACAATAAAGTAATAATTGAAGATTCAACTAATATAAAAGATGAATCTAATATAAAAGATGAATCTGATATAGAAGAATTGAATTTAGATGAAAATGAT